>Ga0209166_10000255_pt1 | contig 67922 bp, 63 predicted proteins | sample Coa_R1_3_FD_187151 | JGI IMG/M metagenome (GOLD analysis project Ga0209166, IMG submission 187151) | Surface soil microbial communities from Centralia Pennsylvania, which are recovering from an underground coalmine fire - Coalmine... | ecosystem: Environmental > Terrestrial > Soil >...
CCCAAGCGAAGCCGAGGGGCGAGGATAGGTGAAGGACCTCAGCGCAAAAGGCACCGCAGCCTTACGCGCGAAGCAAAGGTTTTCATGTTCGTTGACGAAGCGAAAATTCTTGTGAAAGCCGGCGACTGCGGCAACGGCTGCGTCGCGTTTCGCCGCGAAAAATACGTTCCGCGCGGCGGCCCCAGCGGCGGCGACGGCGGCAATGGCGGCAGCATCTTCCTCGAAGCCAATCCCAACGACAACACGCTCCTCCGCTACCGCTACAATCGCGAATTCAAAGCCGATCGCGGCCGTCACGGCGAAGGTTCGAATTGCACCGGCCAGACCGGCGACGACATGATCCTGCTCGTTCCCGTCGGCACCATGGTCTACGACGGCGAAACCAACGCCACTCTTGCCGATCTTGCCGCGCCCGGCCAGCGCGTTCTCGTCGCCCACGGTGGCCGTGGTGGCCGCGGCAATCAGCATTTCGCCAAGCCCTGGCACCAGGCGCCGCGCGAGCGCGAAGAAGGCAATCCCGGCGAAGAGCGCCATCTTCGCCTCGAACTGAAGCTCCTCGCCGACGTCGGCCTCGTCGGTTTTCCCAACGCCGGAAAATCCACGCTCATCTCCGTCATCTCCGCCGCCCGCCCCAAAATCGCCAACTATCCCTTCACCACGCTCGAACCCAATCTCGGCGTCGTCAACGCCGATGGCGGCACCGGCGGCCACGGCACCGAACTCGGCCGCACCTTCGTCGTCGCCGATCTTCCCGGCCTCATCGAAGGCGCCCACGAAGGCGCCGGCCTCGGCATCCGCTTCTTGAAACACGTCGAACGCACCCGCCTCCTCATTCATCTCATTGACACCAGCGACGCCACCGACGCCGATCCAATTCACTCCTTCGAAGTCATTACCGGCGAACTAAAAGCCTTCAGCGAATCCCTCTCCGAAAAACCCATGATCGTCGTCGCCTCGAAACTCGACGCCACCTCCGACCCAACGCGCGTCAACGAACTCCGCGCCTTCTGCGAAAAACACAATCTCCCCTTCCACTCCATCTCCGCCCCCACCGGCGACGGCGTCAAAGAACTCGTCCGCGCCATCGCCGACGCCCTCGACAAAATTCCCAAGGTTACGCATTCCGCGCTGGACTTGGAACACGAGCCACAGCAAAATAGCGAGCAGGCATCCTCTTCGGAGACGCATTGACCACCGCTCAAGCCCACCGCACCGCCGCACGACATCATCCGCGCCGCATCGCGCTCTTTGGCGGCTCTTTCGATCCCATCCACAATGGCCACCTCGCCGTCGCTCGCGCCGCCGATCGCCGCTTCAATTTCGACGAAATTCATTTCATTCCGGCCAGCCGTCCCCCGCACAAACTCAAGCAGCACCTTGCGCCGTTTCCGCATCGCTTCGCCATGGTCTCGCTCGCCTGCACCGAGCATCCGCACTTCGTCCCATCGCTCGCCGAAGCCGGCGACGATTTCGCCGGCAATCAGCTTCACTATTCCGTCGACACCGTCCGTTATTTCCGCCACGCCTATCACGGCGATCGCATCTTTTTCATCATCGGCGCCGACGCCTTCCTCGATATTCCCATGTGGAAGGAATACGAAGCGCTCCTCGGCCTTTGCGATTTCATCATCGCCAATCGCCCCGGCATTCGCACCGAAGCGCTCAAACTCGTCATCCCGCCCGATCTCATGGCCGGGCCCAACGCCAAGCGCGAAGACGATCCCGTCCCCGCCTCGCAGCTCGTCGCCCATCTTCGCAAGACGTCCGTCTATCTTCTCGAATCCGTTTCGAGCGACATTTCCGCCACCGAAACCCGCAAACGCGCTCATCGCGGCCAGTCCATTCATGGACTTGTTTCCGCGCGCGTCGAGGAATACATTCTTAAGCAGAAGCTTTACAGGTGATCGACAACCGGTGAAACTCGAAACCCTCCCCAAAACCGTGCGCCTTGCCGTCGAGGCCGCGCAAAATAAAAAAGCTTCCGCCATCACTGTCTTGGATCTTTCCGGCCTCGGCACGTTCACCGAATTTTTCGTCGTCTGCACCGGCTTCAGCACCCCGCAAGTGCAAGCCATCTGCAGCGAAGTGGAAGAGCTGCTCTACAAGGAATTCAAGCGCGAGCCGGAGCATCGCGAAGGCCAGCGCTCCACCGATTGGGCTTTGCTCGATTTCGGCGGCTTCATCGTTCACGTCTTCTCCGAACAAGCCCGCCGCTTTTACGATCTCGAACGCCTCTGGCGCACCGTTCCTAAACTCGAAGTTGCCGACACGCCCGATTCCGCCTTCTCCCCCACCCGCAGCGAAGCCAGCTAAGAGACCTCTTTCGCAACGCGCCAGTCCATCTTGCGCCTAGCATCGTCCCTTCACGGCGCTATCTTTCCTTTTCATGCCGTTGTAGGGTCCGCTTTCCGAAGCGGGCCTCGCGACGTGAATCTTCGCTCGCCCACAATTCCATCACGCTTCCGCCGCCTTCCCCTTCCGAACCACTTCGCCTAAACTAATTCCGTGCCCGCCTCCCTCACCGTCGCTCGCAATGCAGCGGACGACGCCCAGCAGCGCCAAATCGTCGTCTCCCTCGACGGCCAACCCATCGCCGAACTCATGTTCGGCCAATCCATCACGCGCGAAATTTCCGCCGGCCCTCATACCCTCCTTGTCGACAACACCTGGAAAAAGAAATCCCTCGCCTTCACCGCCGCCGAAAACGAAAAAATCTCCTTCGTCGCCAAAAGCCGTTCCAGCCGCTTTTCCGAATTCCTCCTCATGTTCTTCGGCGCCGGCCCCCTCAATGTCTTCCTCTCCCGCCAATAGTCCTCCAGGTCGCCGGCAAAGCGCCGTTGTAGCGGCCGCCTTCCGAGGCGGGCGCCGTTTCGCAGTATCGCCTCCGCGTACACCCGTCCCTTTTGGGCGGCATCTTCGATTTCCACACCACTAAGATCAAGATTATCTAGGCCGCCGAATCGTTCAAACGAAACCCGAAGGTCTCTCACGCAAGAGCCCAAGCCCCCCAAAAAATAATCCTTGACATCTTATACTATGTACAATACAGTGTATGACGTACACCATATGACGCACAGTCAATCCAACCCCGACCTCTTCCAAAACCTCTGTCTTGAGCTTCGCCGCGGCTCCTTGATCCTCGCCGTTCTCGCTTGCCTCCGCTCCGAGCAGTACGGTTACACCCTCCGCAAAGCCCTCGCCGACCGCGGCCTCGACATCGAAGAAGGAACCCTTTATCCGCTCCTTCGCCGCCTCGAAACGCAAGGTCTTCTCCTCAGCGAATGGCGCGAAGCGGAAAAGCGCAACAAACGGTTTTACCGGCTCTCCCCCCTCGGCCAGGAAATGTTGGAAAAACTCCTCGCCGAATGGAAAGCCATCGACGCATCTCTCGCCGAAATCGTGAAAGGGTAATCTCATGCAACCTCTCGATCGCTATCTCAGCAATCTCGCAAAGCTCCTCCCCGCCGACCAGCGCGAAGACATCCTTCGCGAATTGTCGGAAGACATCCGTTCCGAAATCGAAGACAAGGAATCGGAACTTGGCCGCCCGCTCACCGAAGCCGAGCAGCTCGAAGTCATCCGGCGACGCGGCAATCCTCTCCAAGTCGCCGCCGCCTACACGCCCAATCAAGGCACGCTCGCCTTCGGCCCGCAGCTGATCGGCCCCGTCCTCTTCCCGTTTTACGTCCGCGTCCTCACTTTCAACCTCGGTCTCACGTTTCTCATCGTCGGCGTTATCTTTGCGGCTCTTTCGCTCGCCGGCCAGCCGATTCACTTCCGCGACCTCTTTTCGAGCGTCATCCTTCAGCTCTTCCTCCAGCTCGCGGCGGTCACGTTCATCTTCGCGCTTGTCGAAAAACACCTCTCCCGCCAGCCGCACGATTGGAGCAAGATGGATTTTCAGACGAGCTTTCAGGCTGCAATCAAAAGCCAGATCGAACGGAAGATTCAGTCCGGGCCAAAAGAAATATCGCGTTTCGACTCCATCGCCGTCTTGGTCGCCAGCAGCGTCGCGCTTCTCTGGCTGCAATCCCTCTGGGCCAATCAATATCTTCTCTTCGGCCCCGCCGCGGCTCTTATCTCCTTGGCGCCCATCTGGCACGTCGTCTATCTTCCCGCCGTGTTCATCATGCTCGTCACCATCGTCCGCGCCGCCATCAATATCGCCCGTCCGGATTGGATCCGCTTCCGCGACGTCGTCTCCGTCCTTCTCGACGCCGCCAGCCTCGCCATCGTTTACACGCTCATGTTCGCCCACACCTGGGTCGTTCCCGCTGTCTCCGCGTCCGAGCACATTGCCAGCGCCGTCAACCACTGGGCGCCTATCGCCATCTTCGCCTCGGCCATCATCGCCCTCGCCCAAACCATCCACGACCTCATCCGCCTCTACAAAAACTGGCGCTGGCATTCCGCGCCTCCGGCACCATCTCGCTAGCTCGTGCGACTCATCACCCACCCACCACCGTCATCTCGACTCGGCCTCTTCGTGACCTCTGCGCTCCGGCCTCCGTGAACTCTGTGTAACTTTTTCTTTGTTTTTTCCTTTCCTTATTCCTTTCTTTCTTTCTTTCGCTTCGATCCCTTGACCACTGAAAACCGATCCCTCGTTTTCCATCCTATCGACTCACCACTCGCCTCTATTCATCATAAGTACTGTTACTTGACTAGCTACTCTTCTTGTGCTATACTTCCCCGTGAAATCGCTCCTAAATTCGCCTAACCCCTCTGGATTCAACACTTACAAAATCCCCAGAAATAACCCCCTGTATTTTCAACACTTACGCCACCCCCTCGGATCTGTTCATTCTAAAGGCACTTCAACCCCCGCAGATGCAACACTTACAAGCCCCTTCTTTCTAACTTCCGTGGAATCAACACTTACAAAAAAACAGGGGGTGGGGGAGGGGGTGATTACGGTTAACCAGTCCTGCGGCAAAGCAACCCCGGTTGAGCCACCGGAAGCGGAAGCACACCTCTTTCGCCCGCCTTCCTTGCTCGTCCGTTACAATGTCCCCATGCCCGACCGCCTGCCCTGGATCGCCGAAGACCCCGCTTCGCGCCGCCTGCTCGATCTCGCGGAAAAAGTCGCCCCCGCGCCCACCACGCTCCTCATCACCGGCGAATCCGGCGCCGGCAAAGATCATCTCGCGCGGCTCATTCACGAACTCGGCCCGCGCCGCGACGCGCCGTTCCTCAAAATCGATTGCGCTTCGCTTCCGCCCGCCCTCGTCGAAAGCGAACTCTTCGGCCACGAACGCGGTTCCTTCACCGGCGCGGTGGACCGCAAACTTGGCCGCCTCGAACTCGGCGGCGCCGGCACCATCGTTCTCGACGAAGTTGCCGCGCTCTCTTCCAACGCGCAAACAAAAATGCTTCGCGTTTTGCAGGAGCGCACCTTCGAGCGCCTCGGCGGCACTGAAACGCTTCACATCGAAGCGCGCCTCATCGCCATCACCAACACCGACCTCCAAGCCGCCGTCGCCGCCGGCCAGTTCCGCGAAGATCTTTTTTTCCGCTTGAACGTTCTGCCCATCGCGGTTCCTCCGTTGCGCGAACGCCGCGCGGACGTTCTTCCTCTCGCCGATTTTTTGCTGGAGTCGCTCGCCGTCATTCACCATCGGCCCGGTTGGAAGCTTGGCGCCGCCGCCCGCCGCCTGCTCGCGGCGAACAATTGGCCCGGCAACATTCGCGAACTTCGCAATGCGCTCGAACGCGCCATCGTCTTCGGCAAAGGACCCGAACTCACTCCGGAAGATTTTCCGGAAAATATCCGCGCCGCCGCCGGTGGCGTTGCGCTCTTCTCCGGCCTCCGCTCGCTCGAACAGATCGAACGCGACGTCATCGTGCAAACGCTCGAAGCCACTCGCTACCACATTTCCAAATCCGCCGAAATTCTCGGCATCAGCCGAAAAACGCTTTTGGAAAAAAGAAAAAAATACGGCCTGCAATAAACAAAAAACGAAAGTTGTGCTCATTTTGTCCTGACTGAAAACTGAAAACTGAAAACTGAAGACTGAAGACTGAAGACTGACGACTCGCTCATGAAACTCCGATTGCTGATGTTCGGAAAAATTCGCCGCACGGAACTCCGCACCGTGTTTGAAGAATACGTGAAGCGCATTTCCCATTCGTGCCCCATCGAAGTGAATGAAGTGCGCGACGCGGAAGCCGCCGTTAAGCGCCTCGATGCGGACCGCGCCGCGACCGCGCTTCTTCTCGACGCGAATGGAAAACAGCACGATTCCGAATCGCTGGCGAAATGGCTCGGCGAGCAGCGCGATCGCGGCACGCGCGAAGTGATCTTCGTCTGCGGCGACGCCGACGGTTTTCCCGACAGCCTCCGCCGGCGCGTGCCGCAGAAACTCTCTCTGAGCCCGATGACGTATTCGCACGAACTCGCCCGCGTCATGCTCGCCGAACAGCTCTACCGCGCCTTCGCCATTCTTTCCGGCAGCCCGTACCCAAAATAACCAAACTCGTGCCACACTAAGCCTCCATGTCGATACGATTGATTCCCGACGAAGACAAGCCATACACCGCGATCGAAATCGCGCTCGAATCGCCGCTGCCCGATTACGACATCCACCAGATCGAGCAGCCAACGCCGCGCGACGTCGATTCCATTCTCGTCTCGCAAGGCTTTCGCGACCTCATTGACGACGCGCGCGGCATCCTGCTCGAGCTGATGGCCGCGTTCACCGACGTTGCCGGAATCGAGCCCGGAGAATCGCCGCTCGCGCCGCTGCACCTTACCGATCACGACCCGTGCCGCCTGGAGCTCGTGCAGCTCACCGGCGCCATCTGCCCCGGCAAGGAAGACGACATCTATCGGCCGGGCCTGTGGATCGTGATTCGCGATACACGCTGCAAGCCCGGCCAGCCGCTGCCGGAAATCGTGCGCAACCGCGTGGAAGGCATCGCGCGGCAATTGGTAAAGCGATTGGAACTTTAGGAAAATTGAGAGAATATGCCGGAAGAAAAAGGATTGCTGATTGTTTACACCGGGCCGGGAAAAGGGAAAACCACCTGCGCGCTCGGCACCGCGTTTCGCGCGGCCGGCCAGGGCCTGAAAGTTTTGATGGTGCAATTCATCAAAGGCTCGTGGCATTACGGCGAGCTCGACGCGGCGAAAATGCTGGGCGACGACAAATTTGAAATCCGGCCGATGGGACGCGGCTTCGTGAAAATCGGCGGCGCGGAAACCGATCCGGAAGATATTAAATTGGCGGAAGATTGTTGGAATACGGGGCGCGACGCGATTTATTCCGGAAAATACGATCTGGTGGTGCTCGACGAAATCAATTATGTGATCAGCTACAAAATGCTCGACCCGGAAACAATTGTCACGTCGCTAAAAGACCGACCCGAACGCGTGCACGTGATTTGCACCGGCCGCAACGCGCATCCGAAGCTCGTCGAACTTGCGGACCTGGTTACGGAAATGAAGGAAGTGAAACACCCCTACACGAAAGGCATTCTCGCGCAGCGTGGTATAGACTACTGACGGCACAAGACACAGGAATCGCAAATGGCTTGGTTCAAACGAGAGAAAAAAGGAATTGACGAAGCGACGCCGCCCGAAGAGCGGCGCGTGCGCACGGAAGGTCTGTGGACCAAGTGCGAGAGTTGCCGCGCGATTACTTTTCGCAAAGACCTCGAGGAAAATCTGTTCGTCTGTCCGAAGTGCCAGTTTCATTTCAAAGTCAGCGCCGCGAAGCGCCTTGAAATGCTGCTCGACGATCGCTGGACGGAACACGACAAGGGAATGGTTTCGACCGATCCGCTGAATTTCGTGGACACCAAACCCTACGCAAAGCGAATCAAGGAAGCGCAGAAAAAATTGGGAATGAACGACGCGGTGATCACCGCCGAAGGCCAGTTGAACGGCCGGCCGGTGGTGATTTGCGCGATGGAATTCGGCTTCATCGGCGGTTCAATGGGAGCGGTGGTGGGGGAGAAAGTGACGCGAGCGATTGAGCTGGCGCTCTCCACGCGGCAGCCATTCATCGCGGTTTCCTGCTCCGCCGGCGCGCGCATGATGGAGGGAATCATCAGCCTGATGCAGCTGGCGAAAGTTTCCGCCGCGCTCGCAAGGCTCGACGATGCAAAATTGCCGTACATTTCGATTTTGACGGACCCGACGACGGGTGGCGTGACCGCGAGTTTTGCGATGCTCGGCGATTTGAATATTGCCGAGCCGGGTGCGCTGGTTGGATTCGCCGGGCCTCGCGTGATCGAACAGACGATTCGGCAGAAATTGCCGGAAGGATTCCAACGCTCGGAATTTTTGCTCGAGCACGGATTTCTCGATGCGGTCGTCCCCCGCAAAGACTTAAAAGCGTTCGTCGCCTCCTCGCTCGACCTGTTGATTGGCTGAAATGAATTACGCCGAGTCTTTGAAGTATCTTTTTTCTTTGGGCAGGGAACTTGCCGCGCCCACGCAGGCCGCCGCCGCGAAATTCGACCTTGAAAATATTTCCGTGCTGGCGGAAGCGCTCGGCCATCCTGAGAAAAAATATCGAAGCGTGCACATCGCCGGAACAAACGGAAAAGGTTCGACCGCGGCATTCACGGAATCGATTCTGCGGGCGGCAGGAATCAAGACCGGGTTGTACACTTCTCCGCATCTGGAAAAAATCAACGAGCGGATTCGCGTGAAGGGAGAGGAAATCTCCGACGCGGAGTTTGCGGAATCGTTTACCAAAATTCAGTCGTTGATTGAAGAATTGCTCGCGCAGGGAAAATTGCGGGCGCATCCGACTTTTTTTGAAGTGGTGACGGCGCTCGCGTTCGAGCATTTTGTGAAAGCGGGCGTGGAAATTGCGGTGATGGAAGTGGGATTGGGCGGGCGGCTGGACGCGACGAACATTTTAATGCCGGAAGTGAGCGTGATCACGCGAGTGGATTTCGATCACGAGAATTTCCTGGGACATTCGCTTGCGGAAATTGCGCGGGAAAAAGCGGGAATCATCAAGAGTGGCGTGCCGGCGATTGTGGCGGAACAGCGAACCGAAGCGCGTGAAGTGATTTTGCGGCGCGCGGCGGAGGTGGGCGCGACGGTCTTTGAAAGCGAGCGCGGCTACGTTGCGGAGCAAGTTGCGTTTGTCGATGGGTGCGTTCGCGCCGAGGTTGTGAATGCAAAGAGCGGGGCGAGATTTCGCGTGGCGCCGAAATTGCGCGGACGGTTTCAACTGCAGAACGCGAAGAATGCGATCGCCATTGCGGAAATGCTTCGTGCAAGAGGCGCGGGAATTAACGATGCGGCGATCGAACAGGGGATCGCGAATGCAGTTTGGCCAGGGCGAATTGAAAAACTGCAATCGGAGCCGGACGTCTATCTGGACGGAGCGCACAATCCTTCGGCGGCAAGGGAGCTGGCGGCTTTTTTGAGCGAGAATTTCGCGGGCCGCAAAGTGACGTTGCTGTTTGCGGCGATGCGCGACAAAGCGGTGGATGAGATTGCCGGGATTTTGTTTCCGCTGGCGAACGAGGTGATTTTTACGCAAGCGAAGATTTCGCGCGCGATTTCCGCGGCGCAGCTTGCGGACATGGCGGGGGAGTACGCGGCGCATTTTCGCGTGATTGCCGACGCGCAAGCGGCGCTGGACGAGGCGCTGGCGAATGCCCGTGCGGACGACGCGATATTCGTTACCGGATCGCTCTATCTGGTCGGTGAGGTGCGGCATTATTGGAAAGTGCGCTCGCGGGTTGCGGCGGGATAATCGGATGGCGCGCTGCCGCGGCCGGCTTCGGAAAGCCGGCCCTACAATTGCCGGACGATGTGTAACGAGTGGTTCGCGCGGGGCGGGGTTTGCGGCGGCACACACGTAAGTCTGTGCTACGGATGCGGAGATTTTAGGGCGAGGAGAAAATTACGGTGGAACCGGCTGCGGGAAAAGAGAAGACGTTGGGCGAGCATATTCGAGAAGTGGGGTCGCCGGCGGCGCGGCTGATTGGATTTGAAGTGCCGGAATCGGGCGGAGGGCGCGCGGTGGTGACGCTCGAGGCCGGGCCGCGGCACGCGAATCCGATGGGGACGCTTCACGGCGGGATCTTGTGCGACATTGCCGACGCGGCAATGGGCATTGCGTTTTCCACGACGCTCGAACCGGGTGAGACATTTACGACGGTGGAATTGAAAATTAATTTCTTGCGGCCGGTGCGCGAAGCGAAATTGCGCGCGGAAGGGCGCGTGGCGCACCGCGGGCGGACGATTGGGTATGTGGAGTGCGACGTCGTGGATGAAAATGGGAAGTTGATCGCGAAGTCGAATTCGACGTGCCTGGTTTTGCGAGGAGAGAAGGCGGCGGGACGCTAAATAGAACGGATTGAGGGGATCTGGAAGCTGACGCCGGTCGTGCGAGTGGTTTTAACACAGAGGGCACAGAGAGCACGGAGAAGAAGGCGATTCGACAGCGTTCGAGGTGGTTGGCTTAAGCGGAGCGAGGTAGAATTGGCGGTCTTACTGAGGGCGAATGGCTGAAAACAGGAAGAACAAAGCGCGCGGGCCGCTGGTGGGGATCATCATGGGGTCGACTTCCGATTGGGAGACGATGCAGCATGCGGCGGAGACGCTGGAAGAGCTTTGCGTGGCGCATGAGACTCGAGTGGTGTCGGCGCACCGGACGCCGGATTTGCTTTTTGCGTATGCGGAAAGCGCGGAAAAGCGCGGGATGGAAGTGATCATTGCCGGAGCGGGCGGCGCGGCGCATTTGCCGGGAATGACGGCGGCGAAGACCGTGCTTCCGGTGCTGGGCGTGCCGGTGGAATCGAAAGCGTTGAAGGGGCTCGATTCGCTGCTTTCGATTGCGCAGATGCCGGGAGGAATTCCAGTCGGCACGCTGGCGATTGGAAAAGCGGGCGCGATCAATGCGGCGTTGCTGGCGGCGGCGATTCTTGGCGCGAAACATCCGGAGATTCGCGAAGCGCTGCGGAAATTCCGCGCAAATCAAACAAAGAAAGTTTTGCGCACGGCCGATCCCGCGAAGGCGCTCTCCGACGCCGGAAAAAAATCGAGAAGTGGCCGTTGAACGCATGCGGTTCGGCGCGAATAAACTCGAAAAGCGGATTCCTCACCGCGCAAACTGCGCGCGGTTCGGAATGACAACGGTTGTGGGTTGTTGCGGATGAACATAATAGCGGCGTGTACGCATCGGGTGGAAAATGACGCGTTTGCCAAGCGAAAAATGGTGCCGGACCGTGTGTGAGGTAGCCGCATGACGATCGGGATTCTCGGCGGCGGGCAGCTGGGTTACATGCTGGCGCTGGCGGGCTATCCGCTGGGATTGCATTTTCGTTTTTTGGATCCATCGCCGGAAGCTCCGGTGGGAAGAATCGCGCAGCGCGTGACGGCGGAATACACGGACCACGATGCGCTGGAGAAATTCGCGAACGGATTGGAACTCGTCACTTACGAATTTGAAAACGTGCCGGTGGAAGCGGCGCGATTTCTCGCGAAGCACGTGCGCGTCTATCCGCCACCGGAAGCGCTGGAAGCGGCGCAAGACCGGTTGAGCGAGAAAAATCTTTTCAAGAAATTGGGAATTGCGACGACTTCGTTTGCCGAAGTCGGAAGTGCGGCGGAAATCGACAAGGCGGTGAGGAAAATCGGTTTGCCGGCGGTGCTGAAGACGCGGCGGATGGGATACGACGGGAAAGGGCAATGGATTCTGCGAACCGCGGAGGCCGTCGAATTCGTGAAGCGGGAATTTCCGGCGACACCGCTGCTGCTGGAAAATCTGGTCGCGTTCGAACGCGAGCTTTCGATTTTGGCGGTGCGAAGCAAAGCGGGCGAGACGGCGTTTTATCCGCTGGTGGAGAATCATCATCGCGGCGGAATTCTGCGGCTTTCGATTGCGCCGGCGCCGAACTTGAGCGCGAAATTGCAGCAAGCGGCGGAGCTCGCGGCGCGGCGCGTGATGGAAGAGTTGAATTACGTGGGCGTGCTGGCGATTGAATTTTTTGAGTGCAACGGCGAACTTGTGGCGAATGAAATGGCGCCGCGGGTGCACAACTCGGGGCATTGGTCGATTGAAGGGGCGGCGACGAGCCAGTTTGAGAATCATTTGCGAGCGGTGATGGGATTGCCGCTGGGTTCGACGGCGACGCCGGGCGTTTCCGCGATGCTGAATTTGATCGGCGAGGTGCCGGAAGCGGCGGAGGTGCTGGCGATTCCGGATGCGCACCTGCATTTGTACGGAAAGTCGTTGCGGCCGGGGCGAAAAGTGGGACATGTGACGCTGCGCGCTGCGAATTTGGGAGAGTTGAAGAGCCGACTCGAGCAACTGCCGGGATTCTTCGCGCGGCCGGAGTATTGCCTTCCGTCGCGGCCGGTCGCCAGCGCCGGCTAGCCGTAACTTATTGTAAAATATAGAGTTATATTTAACCGCGGAGGCCGGCGGGCGGGTGGTTGCCGCCCTTGTGTGGCCAATGCTACGATTTGACGCTTCCATGTCCCTTGAAAACTCCAACAAACCGAGAGTAGGCATTCCCTGGCGCACGAGCGAGGAAGAGCGAAACGGCGTGCGGGAAAAGCTGGAGAATTATTTTGCGGCGGTGCGGCGCGCGGGGGCGGAGCCGACGGAAATTTCTCTGAATCTGCCGGCGGAGGCGCTGCGCGAAAAGATCCGGCGGCTGGACGGGTTTGTGTTGCCGGGAAGCCCGGCGGATGTGGAACCCGGCCGGTACGGCGCAGCGCGGCACGAGAAGACGAAGAATTTGGATCCGGCGCGAGACGAGACGGACAGCGCGATTCTGGATCACGCGATGGCGGAACGGAAACCGGTGCTGGCGATTTGCTATGGATGCCAGATTTTGAATGTGCATCAGGGGGGAACGCTGGTGCAGGACATTCCCAGCGATCGCCCGGGAAACGAAGTGCATGGGAATACGGATTTGGCGGCGGGGGTTAAACAGGGCGACGCGGCGCATGACGCGACGCTGGCCGCGGGAAGCCGGCTGGCGAAACTTGCCGGTGGGGAACGAGTGCACATTAACAGCAGCCATCATCAGTCAATTGACCGGCCGGGCGAAGGATTGCGCGTGACGGCGCGGTCGGCGGAAGGAATTGTGGAAGGCGTGGAGCTCGAAGACGAGCGCAACTGGGTGGTGGGCGTGCAGTGGCATCCGGAGCGAATGGTGGACGATGCCTTTGCACAGAAAATATTTGGAGATTTTGTCGCGGCGGCGGAGCGGAATCGAGCTGCGATTGCTCCGAAATCGTAACCGCGCACATGTAGTGTGTGTTTCGCGCTAATTGCGGCGCTTGCGCGGGCAAGAGGGCCTGCGCTAGAGGATTTTTCTAAATTACATTGGGGGAATCATGATTTCTTTGGCAGGCAAAGCTGCACTGATCACGGGAGGTTCGCGCGGGATTGGAGCGGCGGCCGTAAAACTTTTCGCGCAGGCCGGCGCGGACGTGATTTTCAATTACAACAAGGCGAAGGATGCGGCGGCGCAGGTGGAAGGGGAAGCGAAGAAGCACGGGACGCGAGTGGAAGCGTTCAAGGCGGACGTGAGCAAACACGCGGACAACAAGAAATTGGTGGAGCAGACGATTGCGCGGCTGGGACGGCTGGATATTCTGGTGGCGAACGCGGGCATTTGGAACCTGGAAGATTTGCCGATCGAAAAAATGACCGAGAAGCAGTGGGACGAAATGATGCAGGTCAATTTGAAAAGCGTTTACTCGATCATTCATTTTGCGGTGCCGCAGATGATCAAGCAGAAGTCGGGGAAAATTATTCCGATCACCTCGACGGCGGCGCAGAGGGGCGAAGCGTTCCATACGCACTACGGCGCTTCGAAAGGCGCAATTGTGAGTTTGACGAAGGGGCTGGCGACGGAGCTGGCGCGGCACGGGATTTTGGTGAATTCGGTGGCGCCGGGATGGGTGGCGACGGACATGTCGAATCCCGTGCTGGAAACAAAGGCCGGGCAAAAAATGGCGGCGGCGGCGATTCCGCTGGGCCGGGCGGCGACGGCGGAAGAAATTGCGGGGCCGATTTTGTTTGCGGCGTCGGACCTGGCCAACTTCATGACCGGAGAGATCATCAATGTAAATGGAGGCTCGATTCTGTGCGGATGAGCGTTTTGAAATTGATTGTGGCGCTCGCGATTGGCGCCGTCGCCGCGGCCCCGCGGGCGCACGCGCAGGCGGCGGAAACGATGATGCCGGAGCAGAGCGCGGCGAAAGCGAAGCAGGTGCTGAATCAACTGATCAGCGCGATGGGCGGCGAAGCGTATTTGCAGACGCGCGAAACGGATTGCACGGGGAGGCTGGCGCAATTCGAACACAACGGCGATTTGTCGGGCTACACGAATTTTCGCGATTACTGGCATTTGCCGGACAAGAACCGGACGGAATATGAAGTGAAAGGCGCGAAGGGCGGATTTCTGGGAGTGCTGATTGGGAGCATTCCGTTCAAAGGCGGAACGATCATTCAGATGTACAGCGGCGAGGAAGGTTGGACAATGGACCGCGGCGGCGTGACGGAGCAGACCGCGGTGAATATTGCCGACTTCAAGGAACAGACGAAGCGGAACATCGATAACGTGCTGCGATTTCGGCTGAAAGAAGAGGGCATGTTGTTTCGTTACGGCGGAGTGGATTTGGTGGACATGAAGCCGGTGGAATGGGTGGAGCTGGTGGACCGCGAAGACCGCACGTTTCGCTACGCGGTATTGCAAAGTTCGCATCTGCTGGCGCGGAGCATCGTGATTACGCGCGACGAAACGACGCGGGAGCAGACGGAAGAAGTGACGTCGTACGGCAACTACCACAAAGAGGGACAGGTGATGGCGCCGCTGCAAGTGGAGCGGAAGCGGGACGGGCGGAGACAGTTTCAGGCATTTTTCGATACGTGCAGCTTCGACGAGCATCTCCCCGCGGATTTTTTCACAAAGGCGTCGCTCGAAAAGAAATATACGGAAAGCTTCAGCAAGAAAAACCGCAACAAAGCGGCAAAGCAGAGAGAGAAGGAAGAGCGCGACAACTGAACCGCCCCGTTTTGTCGTGATGGAATTGCAGGATTGAAGTCAGCGCGGAGGCCGCGCTAGACTGCAATCCGCCCATGCAGCTCACTCCCCGCCAAAAGCACGCACTGGAAGCGATTTGCGAGACATTTTTTCCGAAAAAAGAAGGCTGGCCTTCGGCGGTGGAGATGGGTGTGCCCGAAGCGCTGGCCGAAGCGCTCGAATTGAATCCGCGAACGCGGGATCGCGCGCAATTTTCGAATTTACTGGATATTTGGGATTCGAAGCTGCACGGATTTTTACTGGCGGGCGAATTTGAACATTTTTCAATGCTCGCAAAAGAAGTCCGCGAAGGAATGTTGCGGTCGTGGGCGGATAGTTCGATGCGGAAGCGAAGAGCTGCATTTCAGGCGCTGCGCAAAGCGATCGGATTTTTGTACGTGATGTTGCCGGAGCGCGGCGGGGCGAGCCGGGTTTGGCGGAAAATAAAATTTCCCGGACCGCTCGGCGTGCAAAGGCCGGCGGCGGCGCGCGCGTTGACGGCGGAGGTGCCGGAAAAAGAGACCAAGGCGACGTGCGACGTTTGCGTGATTGGGTCTGGAGCCGGCGGCGGCGTTGCGGCGGCGGAGCTGGCGGCGGCGGGAAAAGATGTGCTGGTGATGGAAGCGGGGAATTATTACGACGACGCGGATTTTGACGGAGCGGAACTGGCGGGATTTCGGCGGCTGTATCTCGAAGGCGGATTTGCCGGAACGCAAGATCAGAGCGTGGGATTTTTGGCGGGGGAATGTTTGGGCGGCGGAACGGTGGTGAACTACTGCACGTCGTTTCGAACGCCGGACGATGTGCGCGAAGAATGGGCCGAGGCGGGCGCGAAGTGGATTGCCGGCGCGGAGTACACGAAGAGCCTTGATGCGGTGTGCGAACGGCTGCACGTGAATCGAGAGCAAAATCGCGTTTCCGCGCGGGAGCAGGTGCTGGAGCGCGGACTCGAAACGCTGGGCTGGCACGTGGACGCGATGCCGCGGAACGTGAAGGAGTGCGAGCAGGGAAAAGTGTGCGGGTATTGCGGATATGGCTGCGCGATTGGCGCGAAGCAGTCCACGACGAAAACGTGGCTGGCGGATGCGCAGGCGCGGGGCGCGCGGATTTTGATAGGGACGAGGGCGGAGCGAGTTCGAATCGAAGCGGGAACGGCGACGGGAGTGGAAGCGGTTTCGAAAGGCGGGCATCGCGTCAGCGTGAAATGCAAAGCGCTGGTGGTGGCTTGCGGCGCGATCCACACGGCGGCGCTGCTGCTGCGATCGGGATTGGACAACAAACACATCGGGCGGCATCTGCATCTGCACCCGGTTTCGAATGTGTGCGGGATTTTTGAGGAAGAGATTCGTCCCTGGGAAGGGACGATGCAGGCGATTTATTCGGATGAATTCCGGCAGATGACGGGAAATTACGGCGTGAAATTCGAAACGACGGCGCTGCAGCCGGTGATTGCGATGGCGCCGCTGGCGTGGAGAAATCCGGAACAGTGCCGTGGATTGATGGAGAAGTTCGTAAATACGGCGGCGATTGGCGTGCTGTTGCGAGACCGCTTCGGCGGGCGCGTGAAGGTCGATTCGGAGGGGAATCCGGTTTCGCATTATTCGCTTTCGGAGTTCGATCGGGCGCATTTGCGGCGAGGATTTTTGGGAGCGGCGCAAATTCTGGAGGCAGCGGGCGCGAAGACGATTTATTCCCCGCACGCGAAATTCTGTTCGTATGAACCGGGGAAGCGCGGATCGATTGAAACGTTCGAACGAGAGATGGACCGCGCGGGCTGGGAAAGCGGGCAGGTTTCCCTGTTTTCGTTTCACATCATGGGAACGGCGCGGCTCGGAGATTCACCGGCGACGAGCGCGACGAATCCCGACGGAGAAACGTGGGAAGCGCGAAATTTATTTGTGATGGACGGCGCGTCGTTTCCATCGGCGTCCGGCGTGAATCCGATGATTACGATTGAAGCGATCGCGCACCGGAACGCGCGGGCGCTCGGCGCAACGATCACTTCGAATTGATATATTTTTCGCCCTGCTCGTCGAGTAATTGAAGGGGAAGAGCGCCGTCGCGCAAAATCACGTCGTGAAATTCGCGGATGTCGAATTTGGGGCCGAGTTTCAACTGCGCTTCCTTGCGGAGTTTCATGATTTCGAGTTGTCCCATTTTGTAGGCGAGCGCCTGGCCGGGCCACGAGATGTAGCGATCGATTTCGGCGACGGATTCCTGGGGCGCGTGCTCCTCGAAAAAGGCAAGCGCTTGTTCGCGCGTCCAGCCCATGGAGTGAATGCCGGTGTCGACGACGAGGCGAACGGCGCGAAAGCGTTCGCTGGCCAGCTGGCCGAAGCGGTCGTACGGATCGGTGTAGAGGCCGAGTTGCGCGCCAAGCGATTCGACGTAGAGGGCCCAGCCTTCGGCGTACGCGCTGTTTCCATAAAACCGGCGGAATTCCGGCAAGCCGGTCATGGAATGCGCCACCGCCCCTTGAAAGACGTGGCCGGGCACGGCTTCGTGCAAGACGAGCGCTTGCTTGTCGTAGCGAATTTGTTTTTCCGGCTGGTAGGTATTGAGGTTGAACCAGCCCGGAGTGCTGCCGTCGGGAGAAGGGGCTTGCGCGTTGGTTGCGGTGGCGGCTTCGCGGTCGGGCGGAATCGGGCGGACGCCATAAAGCAAAATCGGAATGCGCTTGAAGAGCGTGGGCAATTGCGGCTCGATAATTTTCGCGACGTTGCGGGAATAGATCAGCATTTCCTCTTTTGAGCGGAAATGCTGTTCCGGCATGGCGTCGAGTTTTTTCTCGAATTCAGAGAGTGTTCCGGTGAATCCGGTTTCGCGCGCGGTGGCGAGCATTTCGGCTTCAAGGCGCTGGAGTTCGGCTTCGCCGGTTTTGTGAATCTCTTCGGGAGTGGCGTTGGTGGTGGTGAGCCGCCGGACAAGAATGGCGTAGGCGGCCTTGCCGCCGGGAACGCCGCCGATACCGTCGGTCTTGCGCGCTTTGGGTGCGTAGGTTTCCGCCATGTATTTTTGCAGCTTGCGCCAGGCGGGCAGAAACTCGTTGTCGTAGGAAGCTTCCGCGTCGCTGCGAAGTTTGGCCTGCTCTTGCGGTGTAAAGTTCGAGGGAAAATTGCGGAAGGGCGCGAGAAGCGGCGAGTCTTTTTTCTCCTGCGCGACTTGCGCATCGATTTGCTTGTTCACGCGGTCGAGGACGATGGCGGGTTGCGTCCAGCCTTCCGCAATCGATTCGTCAAGAATGGCGAGATTCTGGTCGATGAGCGCCGGAATTCCGTGAAGGCGCGCGAGGATGTTTCCGTAGTCCTTCAGCGTGCGGGCGGGCATGCGATCCATGGTGAGGTAGACGCGGTTGTGGAATCCGTAGAGCTGGCCGACGCGGAGGAGATGCGTGCTGATGTCGTTGGACTCGATTTGCGAGGTGAGTTCGTATTGCAGCAGGCGCGCGCTGAGCTGATCCTGTTCGGAAAGTTTCGAGAAATCGTATTTGTTGAGGCCGGCGAGACGCGCGCGCAGGTGCGCGAGGCGGGCGTCGCGGCCGGCTTTCGACAGGTCGCTCCAGCGATCGTCATAATCGTGGCGGCCGACGCCGGTGGCGTTTTCCGGTTCGTCTTTAAGAGACTCTTCGAAATAGCTTTTAAAGAAATCCTGGATGGGCACGGGCGGCGCCTGGGCGTGCGAGTGAACGGAAAAGAGCAGGGAGCAGGCAAGCAGAACGGCGAAACGCGCGGACGAAAACGTTTTCATAATGGCCTCTTTCGCGGAGAGGGATTGTACAACACCGCGGCATCGAAGGTATGCTCGTACGCAAGAATCGCAATTCGATGTCCGTTACCTTTTGTCAAAGGGTTCGCAGATTGGTAAGAAATGTCAAAAACAGGTGCCTTTGCATTTCCCGCAATATACAAAGGTTTGTACTACAATCCCGCACCTCGTCCCCAGTAGAATCTAGGTTACCGGCAAAGCCCGCGGCTTCGGCTGCTGAACGCGCAGCCTGTCGATTGGCGCGGACCGCCCGAACGAACTGGGCTCCGGCAAAGCTTCCCTCTGCGAGGCGATGAGCTTGGGTGCACGCTTCTCAAGAAACGCGGCGAGCCGCCATTTGACAAGAGGCTTCAGCCTCTTGGAACTGCTGGTGTCGGTGGTGATTCTGGTGATCCTCGCGGCGATCGCCGTGCCGACGTTGCTGGAGGCATACCGCTCGTACCAGCTCAGCGACGCCGCGTCGAAACTTTCGGGCATGATGAAGACGACGCGATTCAGCGCGATTCGCAAGAACTCACCCATCAGTTGCCAGATCCAACAGAACGGAACGTCGTGGACGGTGTGGACGGACCTGGACGGCGACGGCAACGCCGAAACCACCGAGCCGCAGATCCTCATCACCGGACTCGTGCAAATGCTGGACGCGGGTTCAGTGCCGCCGCCGGATGCGATTGTGACCGCCGTCGGAACCGCCAGCCCCGCGCTGAATGTGCTATCGCCGGGCAACGCGTCGGTGAGATTCGACCAAAGAGGCGCGCGCGTGTTTACCGGCGCGCCGTCGGTGGACGTTTTTTACTTGGGGAATACGTCGATCGGCGATTTAGGATTTCGAGCCATCGTGCTGTTGCCGTCGGGAGCGGTCCAGGTGTGGAGAGCGGGAGTGGGCGGGCCGTGGATGAGGGTGAGTTAAGGTGCGACGCGGAAACAAAATGAAGCAGATCGCAAGTCGGCCATGCCGAAGGGGCAAGAGGGCGCGCGGCTTTTCGCTGGTGGAACTGCTCATTGCGACGGTGATCCTGCTCATCGGACTCGTGGGAATTGCGCAGCTTGTGCCGGCTTCGATTTTGATTAACCAGAAGGGACGGTTGGATTCGACTTCTCTGGTGTTCGCGCAGCGAGAGCTGGACCAGATGCTCGGGCACAAATTGACGGACGCGAGCTTTCTGGCGCCGAATGGAGCGGTCTACACGTCGTGTTGCAGCCTGGGCGATGCTTCGACGCCGGGAGCGGTGCAAGGCAACAACGTGCAGTGGCTGTTCAATTATCGGCCGCTCATCGATTTTTCCGGCGCGCCAGTGGACAACTTCAGCTTTACGTATACCGATCCAAACGATCCCTTTGCGGTGACGTACGACGTGCGATGGGCGGTGGTGACGACGGTAAACGGATCGTCCATCACGGGGAAGAGATTTTTCGTTGGCGTGCGGCAATTGGGCGGAAGCACTTTTGTTCCGGCGGTGACGCTGGATGCGATGGTCGAACAATGAAACCTCGCAAACCAATCCGCGCAGGCGGTTTTTCGCTGGTCGAGCTGATGACGGCTTTGGCGATTCTGCTGATTGTGAGCGGCTTCGCCTTTGAGCTGCTGACGCTTTCCATGAAGAAGTATCACTCCGATTCGCAACTGCTGAATACGTTTCAGGAGGCGCGATTCGGATTGGATCAGATGGTGCGAGACATCAACGACTCCGGATTTCCGCCGCGGGTTTCGATTCAACCTGGAACCACGCCTCCGTTTCAGCGGTATGCAGTGTCGCCCTTTGCCTGGGGGCCACCCGGAACGTATCCCAATTCACCGTGTGCCATAGGGACAACCTGCAGCCTGACGCCCGGCAGCTACGACATGATTATCGAAACCGACATCGATCCGCAGAACCATTCGGGAACCGTGGAATGGATCCGGTACCAGTTGAATGGAACGACGCTCTACCGGGGTGTTGCCCCGAAGAGCAGCAACCCGGGAGCCGATCCGGAGGCAATCACGAGCGGCTTTTTGGTGCCGTATGTTCAAAATGTGATGAACAACCCGCCGGCGGCGCAATTGGCGACGCTGCAGGCACAATACCCGGCGATGTTTCCGAGCGGTCCGGTTCCCGTTTTTCAGTATTTCTGCGAGTCGACGCCCCAACCCGTTGATTGCGCCGACCCGATTGCGAGTACGGACGATCCCACCCACGTAGTTTCAGTCGTTGTTACGCTAATCGTGCAGGCGCCGACGGCGGATATGACCACGGGGCGACTGCAACTGGTGCAATTGAAAGGCGAAGGACGGCGGTTGAATCCGGACAACTGAAGGACAAAGAGAGAGCGAAGAGTTGAGAGAGAAAAGAAAACGCCGGACGAGGAAAGAGCAGGCGGGTGTCGCGCTGCTGCTGGCGATTTTCATCTTGCTGCTGGTCGCCGTCGTGGGGCTCGCGATGATGGCGGCATCCGGCACGGAAACGTCGCTGACCGCGAATTACCGCTCGTCGACTTCGGCTTACTACGCGGCTCTATCGGGATTGGAAGAAGGCCGAGGCCGGCTGCTGCCGCGGAACCCCAATTATTTAAACTGCTGCCTCCCGACTTTGCCTTTAGGGCAGGTCATCTATATCACCAATCCTCTGGCTTCAGATCCGGTTCCGTCCGACCCAACGAACTATGGCAATGCGGCGGCGTATCCGGATACCGAATACGCTCAGGAATTTCGTCGTGCCTTCAATCCGCCATCCTCGATTGTGAAAACACCTTCCGTGCAATCTTTACCCGGATTCGCGAATCCTTTGTACAAATGGGTGCGCATCAACGCAATCGACGAAGAGGCGATTCTGGTTGACGTGAACAACACTGACCCCGGGCCGCCGGACTCGTTTTGGTTCACGCAACTGAATTTCGTGCAGCCGATCTATTTTGACGGAAAGAATCTGACGCGGGTCGTGACGCCATACCAGGCGCTAGCTGTGACGGCACTTGCTGCGCTGCCCGATAAGAGCACAAAGCTGCTGCAGTACGTGGTTGGCCCGGTGGCCCTGCAAATTCCCATTTCGGCGGCGTTGACGATCGCTGGACCTGGCTTGGTTGCAGACGCAGCCGTATTCAATCAACCGTCGATGCCAAACTATACATTTTCGATATACGGAGACGACCAGGCAACCGGCGACAACGGTGGGTTGACTTGTCCCGCGAAGCCATCGCTTCCGGCAATCGGGGTATTCAATCACGCCGACTACGTGAACGTCCACGACAACAAGCTATTGACGCCCCAACCGGGGAATTACACGGGCGGCGGAGTGGCAATCCCCAGCGTTTCGCCAAGTCCCTACGTGCACCCGAGCAATTCAACCGTGGACATGACCGACCCGATTTCACTTTCTATTTTTCTGCCAATCGTGCGAAACGCCGCCGATGCTGTTTTGAACGGTCCGCGAACGGAAGCGGACATGCCGTCAGCGATGTCGGCGACCAATCCGATGACGGTATATGTGAATGGAGATCTTTCGTTGAACAGCTTCACCGGCTACGGACTATTGGTTGTGAGAGGAAACTTTACGTACACGGGCGATTCGGGGTGGAAGGGAATTGTGATCGTATTGGGCGGCACGATTACAGTAACTAACGCGCCCGGCAGCAACGGCGAATTTGACGGCGCGGTATATTTAGCGAATCTGACCACCGGCGGCGGCGGCGCGGCGTTTGGCGAGGCGACGTACAATGTGGCGAACCACGCAGGAAAAGGAATTTATTACGACTCCTGCTGGGTTTCCGCTGCACTGAAGCCGTTCACCTACAAAGTGATTTCCTTCCGTGAAATTCCGTACCCCTGATTGCGCGGGAGGCGACTTGTTTTGGTGCGCTTCCCCCCAGGCTGTATAATGAAGGGATGCAAACAAGCCGCCATAGCGCGCAGGGAGACGCAGCAATGCACGGCACGACGGTGCTGTGCGTGCGCAAAGAGAACAAGGTGGTGTTGATCGCCGACGGGCAAGTGACGATGGGCGATCACGTGATGAAGCATTCGGCCAAAAAGACGCGCCGGTTGTATCAAGACAAAGTGCTGGCGGGTTTTGCGGGATCGACGGCGGATGCGATTTCTTTGTTTGAACGATTCGAAGGCAAACTGCAGGAATTTTCCGGAAATTTGCCGAAGGCCGCGGTGGAGCTGGCAAAAGAGTGGCGGAAAGACCGGGCGCTGCGGCACCTCGAAGCTTTGCTGATCGTCGCGGACGCGAAAGGAACTTTTATTTTGTCCGGCAACGGCGACGTGATCGAGCCGGACGACGGATTGGTGGCGATCGGCTCCGGCGGAACGTACGCGCTTTCCGCCGCGCGGGCCTTAATGAAACATTCCAAGTTGGCCGCGAAAGACCTGGCTCTGGAAGCGATGCGCATTGCCAGCGAAATTTGCATTTACACCAACGCGAACTTTACAGTGGAAGAGTTGTAGGAAAACGAGCAAGAAGCACTTCTGATCCGCAAAGACTGATACTCTAAGACAACACATGGCAAGCAAGTCCGATAAAGAACTGATTTTCATGCCGAACGGCGGGGCGCCCGCTCCCGTCGAAGGCGAAGAATTTTTGCCCGCGCTGGATGAGATGACGCCGCGCGAAATCGTGGCGGAGCTCGACAAGTATATCGTCGGGCAGGCGGCGGCGAAGCGCGCCGTGGCCGTGGCGCTGCGCAATCGCGTGCGTCGGCAGAAACTGCCGGCGGAAATGGCGGAAGACATTCTGCCGAAAAATATTTTGATGATCGGGCCGACGGGCGTGGGCAAAACGGAAATCGCGCGGCGATTGGCGCGGCTTGCCGGTTGCCCGTTTGTAAAGGTCGAAGCGTCGAAATACACGGAAGTCGGTTACGTGGGACGCGACGTGGAATCGATGGTGCGCGACCTCGTGGAAACTTCGATCGACATGGTGCGCGAAGAAAAACTGGATGAAGTGGCGGATCGCGCGGAACAGGCCGCGGAAGAGCGCGTTCTCGATTTGCTTTTGCCGCCGCCACCGCCGCCGCCGCCGGGCACGCCGGACAACGAAGCCGCGGCGCAGCGCGAAATGAATCAGCGCTCGCGGGAGAAATTCCGCGCGCAATTGCGCGAAGGCAAACTGGACGAGCGCATGGTGGACATTGAAGTGCGCGAGCGGCAGATGCCCTCGTTCGAAATCATCTCCAATCAGGGCGTTGAGGAGATGGACGTGAATTTGAAGGACATGCTGAGCGGCATGTTCGGGCAGCAAAAGAAAAAGCGGAAGATGACGGTGGCGGATGCGTTCGAATACCTGATTCAGGAAGAAGAGAGCAAGCTGCTCGACATGGATCAAGTGACGCGAATCGCGGTGGAACGCGCCGAGCAGATGGGAATTATTTTTATCGATGAGATCGACAAAGTGGCCGGGCGCGAATCCGGACACGGGCCGGACGTTTCGCGCGAGGGCGTGCAGCGCGATATTTTGCCGATTATCGAAGGCACGACGGTCAACACGCGTTACGGAATGATTCGCACCGACCACATTTTGTTTATCGCGGCGGGCGCATTCCACGTGACGAAGCCGTCGGATCTGATCCCCGAATTGCAGGGGCGGCTGCCGATTCGCGTCGAGCTGCAATCGCTGAAGGAAGAAGATTTCATCCGGATTCTGACGGAGCCGAAAAACGCGCTCATCAAGCAATACGTCGCGCTGCTCGAAACCGAAGGCATCAAGCTGAATATCACCGACGACGCGGTGGCCACGGTGGCGAAGTTCGCGACCACGGTGAACGAGCAGACGGAAAATATCGGCGCGCGGCGTTTGCACACGATTCTGGAAAAAGTGCTCGACGACATTTCCTTCGAAGCGCCCGACCTGAAAAAGAAAAACGTGAAGGTGGACGCGGCATACGTGACGAAGCAGCTGGCCGACATCGTGAAGAACCAGGATTTGAGCCGCTACATCCTGTAAGTTGTGAATTTCGCAAATGGAAAATAGAAAAGTCGCAAAGTTGCGGTCGGCCGAAATTACCGCAAATGCGTTTCGTCTTTTCTTTTCTCTGATTTTTATTTTGCAGCTTTCTTCGTGCGGCGCGCCGGGAGAGCCGACGCCGCCATCGCCGCCGATCCCGGCGGCGATCGCCGATTTGGCGGTGCGCCAATCGGGCGACGGCGCCTTGCTATCCCTCACACTCCCCAACCGAACGGTAACGAATGAACGGCTGACCGAGCCGCCGACGGTCGAAATTCTTCGCGGAACCGTGAAGCCGGACGGCAAGCCCGACAACAAATCGTTCCGCCTGGTGTACACGCTGCCCGGCGCGCTACTCGATACTTACACGAGCGAAAAACACATCCAATTCAAGGATCCGATTGCACCGGCGGAAACCGAGGCTCATCCCGGCGCCATGCTGGCGTATCGCGTGCGGACGCGAGCGGCGAAGAAGCGCGCTTCGGCGGATTCGAACACGGTCGTCGTGAAAATTTTCCCCGTACCCGAACGAATTGGCGCCGTCGATGCGAACGTTACCGAGGCGGCGATTGAGCTGCACTGGGCGGCTCCCCAGAAGACGTCCGGCGGAGGCGCGCTCGATGGACTGACGGGATATCGCGTCTTGCGCGGCGAAATCGATCCCACGAGCGCCGAAGCGGCTGCGCACGACGTTGCGCAAGCAAAATGGAAATCGCCGCTCACGTTGCTGGCGCCGGCGCCGGAAAATTCGTACCGCGATACGCTGTTCGAATTCGGCAAGATGTACGTCTACGTGGTGCGAGCGGTCGCCCTGGCCGGAGACGGGCCGGTTGAATCGGACGATTCCGCGCCGGCCGTGGTTGCGCCGCGCGACACGTTTCCGCCCGCCGCGCCGCAAAACGTCGTGGCGGCGGCGGTCACGCCGCCCGGCGAAGCGCCATCCGTGGATTTGTCCTGGTCCATCAACCTGGAAAACGATTTGGCGGGTTATCGCGTCTATCGTAGTGACAAACAAGATGCGCGCGGGCAACTTTTGACCACGGATTTGTTGCCCGCGCCCGCGTATCGTGATATGTCAGTGCAACCGGGGCATCGGTATTGGTACAGCGTGACGGCCGTGGACCGCGCAGGGAATGAAAGCGCGCCGACGATAGTCATATCCGATGTGACGCAACCTTCGCAGTAATTCAGGGTTAGAGCACTTTTCTGACGCTTGGGAGTCCAGCAACCCATGACTTTCGCCGCGCATTTGCCTGGTTACAAACTGTACGACGCTCTGAAGGACTCCGCGTTTCGTTTAGGCTTGTACGTTGGCTTGTGCCTGTTTGCCGTGTTTGCCGCGTGGGTCGTGGTGGCGAACCGCTTCGTTCTTTTCGACCGTTTCGCGATGGAGCGGAATCTTCTGGCGGCGGGCGCAATGGTGTTGCTGGCCACGATGCCCATTTTGCGATTCATCCGGCGGCCGGGCAGCCTGCTCGGCTCCGGTTTGACGGCGTGGACGGTATTCAGTTTTCTTTACCGCATCCTTTGTCTGTTCTTTGAGGGACTTTCGTCGTGGCACGGCGCCTGGCAGGTTTTTATGGCGGGAGTCGTGTTGTATCTGATTGCCGCGACGCTTGCGTGGATTGTCGGCCTGGTGTGGCGCGTGCGCGCTTCGCACTCCGCATCGCGCGAGAATCATCAACTGACCTGATACAATCTCGATATGAAATTCTGCCGGTTTATTGCGAAAGACTCGTCCGCGCCACGCTTTGGAATTCTGGAACGCAAATCCGTCGCGGAAATCAGCGCCGCGCCGTGGGCGGCCGAGCGCTGGGAGAAGACGGGAAAATCGTTCGAATTGACGAGCGTAAAGTTGCTTGCTCCCGTCACGCCCTCGAAGATCGTTTGCGTCGGGCGAAACTATGCGGCGCACGCAGCCGAACTTGGAAACGAAGTTCCCAAAGAGCCGCTGATTTTTTTGAAGCCGCCGAGCTCCCTCATCGGACCCGGCGATGCCATCGTTCTTCCAAGCGTTTCGAATAAAGTCGAGCACGAAGGCGAGCTGGGCCTTGTTGTCGGCCGAAGGGCCTCGCACATTCCGGAGAACGAAGACGCGTTGTCTTACCTTTGCGGCTATACGTGCGTAAACGATGTGACCGCTCGCGATTTGCAGAAGGCGGACGTGCAATTCACGCGCGCAAAGGGATTTGACACGTTCTGTCCGGTCGGGCCGCACATTGAAACGGATCTCAATCCAAGCGACGTGCTCGTGGAATGCCGCGTGAACGGCGCCACGCGCCAGGCCGGCAGAACCTCGCTGATGATTTTTCCCGTCGAGTTTATCGTGCGCTGGATTTCGCGAATGATGTCGCTAGAACCCGGCGACTTGATCGCGACGGGCACACCCGCGGGTGTCGGTCCTCTCGCCGCGGGAGACACGACCGAGGTCTCCGTCGAGGGAATCGGCGTGTTGTCCAATCCGGTGCACCCGGCGCAAGCCTGATGCCGCAAGTGCGCAAGACTTCCGATAAAATATGTAGCTTCACGGTTGCCGGGGAGTTAGCTCGTTGAGAAGCCTGTTTGCCGACCCGAAAACGGTTCTCGCGCTTGCCATGGCGGTCCTTGCCGGCATCGGCATAATTTTTTACGCGTTTTTCCGCCCCTCCGCCGATCCGGAAGAAGCGGAACGCAAACGGCGTCTGCACCTGAATCAAATTGGCCGAATCGCCGAAGGCCAGGTCGTGGAACTGACGCAGCATCCCGCCGAAGAAGAACCGGCGCCGAAAACCCTTTTTGGTTCGAAGCCGCGGCCGCTTGCCGGACGCCTGCGGCATATCGTTTCCTACAGCTACTCGATCTCCGGCGTGACGTATCAAACCGGCCAGGATATTACCGGCCTCGAAAGCCAGGTTCGGCTCGAGCGGCTTGTCGCGGGTCAGCCCGCGAGCATCAAGTACGATCCATCGAATCCGGTCGATTCCATTCTCGTGGCGGACGACTGGTCGGGCCTGCGGTGAGTGCCGCGCCGGCCAAAGCACTACTGACTCGCAAAATTCTGCGGTATCCTCGTCGCGGCAATTGATGAACGGCCGGAGTCGCTTATGAAAATGGTGCTGGCCTCAAGTCTCGTCGTCATTCTTACGGTGGCAATGGCGCTCGCGGCGATGTATGCGCTCGTGATCGCCACCGTGCATGTCACGGCAATCCAATCCACGCCGCAGAGAATCGTGGCAATCGGCGCGGAGTTGCTGCTCGGCGTCGTGTTGTTGCTCGGCACGGTTTGGGTGGCCACGCATTTTGCCGTGCGAATCTTTGGCGCAAAGAGTTTGCCTTCCGACGGAGGTCCGCTTGGCTGAAAAGAACGTGCGCACGCCCTTGACGAAGTCCGCCGCCGAGCGCCTGCAGGAACTGCGGCGGCGCAGCGATGAAGCCGAAGCCGGCGGAGGGGCGGAGCGTCGCGAGAAAGAACACAAATCGGGCAAATTGACGGCGCGGGAACGGATTCACCTCCTTTTGGACGAAGGAACGTTCGAAGAACTGGACAAATTCGTTCGCCACCGCTGCACCGATTTTGGCATGGAAGAGCAGCGGCCTGCCGGTGACGGATTTGTCACCGGGTTCGGCCGCATCGATGGGCGGCTCGTGTATGCCTTCGCGCAGGATTTCACGGTGTTTGGCGGATCGCTTTCCGAAACCAACGCGCTGAAAATCTGCAAAATCATGGATTTGGCGATGCGCGCCGGCGCACCCGTCATTGGGCTGAACGATTCCGGCGGCGCGCGAATTCAAGAAGGGGTGATGTCGCTTGCCGGTTACGCCGATATTTTTCTGCGCAACACTCTCGCGAGCGGCGTCGTTCCGCAAATCAGCGCCATCATGGGCCCGTGCGCCGGCGGCGCCGTCTATTCGCCCGCGATCACCGATTTCATTTTCATGACGCGCGAAAATTCCTACATGTTCGTCACCGGACCGGACGTCATCAAAACCGTTACCCACGAAGAAGTCACCAAGCAGGAGCTGGGCGGCGCGATGACCCACAACGAAAAAAGCGGCGTCGCGCATTTCATTTCTCGCGATGACGCCGATTGCTGCGCCATGATTCGCGAGTTGATGAGCTTTCTGCCTTCGAACAATCTCGAAGATCCTCCCATTCGAACGACCAGCGATTCGCCCACGCGCCGCGAGGAATCGCTCAATACTCTCGTACCCGAAGACGCCTTCAAGCCGTACGACATCAAGGACGCCATCCAGGCGATCGTGGACGAAGCCTATTTTTTCGAAGTGCACGAGCATTACGCGAAAAATATCGTCGTTGGATTCGCGCGCCTCGATGGCCGGCCGGTCGGAATTGTGGCCAATCAGCCCGCATTTCTCGCCGGCGTTCTGGATATCAACGCGTCCGTGAAAGGCGCGCGCTTCGTGCGCTTCTGCGACGCGTTCAACATTCCGCTCATCACGTTTGAAGACGTGCCCGGTTTTCTGCCCGGCACGCAGCAGGAATTCGGCGGCATCATCAAACACGGCGCAAAACTTTTGTACGCCTACGCGGAAGCCACCGTGCCGAAAATCACCGTGATCACGCGCAAGGCGTATGGCGGCGCATATTGCGTCATGGCTTCCAAGCATATTCGCACCGACGCAAATTTCGCCTGGCCGACGGCCGAGATCGCGGTGATGGGGCCCGAAGGCGCGGTGAATATCGTTTATAAACGCGACCTGGACAAGGCGCCCGAAGCCGAGCGCGAAAAGCTGCGCCAGCAAAAAATCGCGGAGTTCCGCGAACGTTTTGCGAATCCATTTGTCGCCGCCGAACGCGGCTATATCGACGCCGTCATCGAACCCGCTGAAACGCGGACGAGAATCATCAACGCGTTGCGGTCGCTTGAAAATAAAAAAGACACAAACCCGCGCAAGAAGCACGGAAATATCCCTCTGTAGCGTTCTTTTTCGCCCGGCAGACTTTGCCCAGTTATCTTCTCGCTGCAGCTGCCGTGAATTAAACTTCAATCCCGCAACCGCTGTCGTATTCTTGCCAAACCTCCCCCGGCCTGGCCGAAGCCCCCGCAGTTTGTGCGTGCCGAGGAGGCTTCCATGGTCACCGCCGTCCGTGAATTTTCTCTCGAACATTATCTGCTCGACCGGCTGCGCCATTGCGCGATGGAGCGCGACAATCTGGCCGATCTCGTCAGCATCATCGCCAGCCTGAAAAATAAATACGGAATTCAGCCGTTTACCGTCGCCGCGTCCAGCGCTCCCGTTCCAACCTCTCTCATCGCGCGTTATACCCTTCAGCCCACCATGCTGAACAAGCTGATGAACCTGCTTCTCGATACGCCGCGGCTTACCGAACTTGCCGTAAAGCCTTTTGGATATCCGCGAGCAACGCTTTTCGAATTGGTTCTTACGCTCGGCGATTAATCCCGCGCCTCCGGAACCGCTCCTCTTCATGCGTTGTGTTACTTTCAAGACGAACGATTGAGGGAGCCGCCGGTGAGTTTTCGACGCGGCCAAAAACAGGAAGCCGGGCCTCGACGAGATCATCGTCCACCTCGGCCACGACGATGCGCAGTTGCAATCGATCAGGGCCGATCATCCCGATTGCACCTCCGCGCAGCGCCAGCGCGATCTCGATTGCGTTTCCAAGCCCGGAATGCAAAACGGCGCTCGAGGAAAATCACATCGTCTCGATCAAGTGGAAGGACCTGCAAAAGCTTCTCAAGTAGCCTTGTGGAGGGAACCTGGCGTCGTGCTAAGATAACGTTGCAGAGAAAAAATGAGCCGGGAATTTACAGCCGTATTCGAAAAAAAGGGACGCTGGTACATTGCGTATGTGGAAGAAATTCCCGGCGTAAATACGCAGGGCAGAACGCTCGCCGAAACGCGCGAGAATCTAAAAGAAGCGCTTCAGCTCATTCTCGAAGAGAATCGTCGGCTTGCTACTAAAAAATTATCGGCCACGACCAGGCGCGAACTGATCACCGTAGAAGTCTAGGCAGCTTTAAATGAAGCGTCGCGATCTTCTTGCACACCTGGAGCTTCACGGCTGCGTATTTCGCCGGGAAGGCGGTCGCCACACTGTTTATCTGAATCCTGCGACGAATCGCACTTCGACGGTGCCTCGTCACCGAGAAATTAACGAACACTTGGCACGAAAAATCTGCCGCGATCTTGCGATCCCAGAACCTGATTGATCGTCATTTTACTTCAGCAAGTATTCCTTCAGAAATTCCACCGTCGCATAAAACTGGAAGTCCTGATTCATCTTCTTGCGAAAGCCGTGCCCTTCGTCTTTCGCCATCAAGTACCACACCGTCGTGCCCTGCTTCTTCAGCGCGTCCACAATCTGTTCCGATTCGCTCACCGGCACGCGCGGATCGTTTTTCCCCGCCACGACGATCATCGGCTTTTTGATCTTCGCGATGTTGTTCATCGGCGCGATTTTCTCCAGAAAGTCGTGCATCTTCGGGTCGCGCTCGTCGCCGTATTCCACGCGCCGCAAATCGCGCCGGTACGCTTCCGTATGTTCGAGGAAAGTCACCAGATTCGACATTCCCACGATATCGACCGAACAGCGAATGCGGTCGCTGTAAAACGTCGAGACCGCAAGCGTCATGTGCCCGCCGTAACTTCCGCCCGTCACCGCGATGCGGCTCGCGTCCAGCTCCGGTTGCGCGGCGATCCAGTCAAACAGCGTGTTGATGTCTTTGTACGTGTCCTCGCGCTGCAAGCCGTTGTCCAAAAGCGAAAATGTCTTTCCGTAACCCGTCGAGCCGCGCACGTTCGGATAAATGAGCGCGATTCCCAGCTCATTCAAATAATAATTTCCACGGCCCAAAAATGCCGGTTGCGATTGCCCTTCCGGCCCGCCGTGAATCACCACCAACACCGGCCGCTTGCCGGAAAACTTTGCCGGCGGCTTGTACAAAAATCCCGAAATCGTTTTCTCGTCGAAGCTCTTCCACTTGATCAGCTCGGCGTTCGGAAACCCATCGGTTTTCACCGCCGTTTCGCTCGTCGTCCAGCGCTCCAGCTTGCCCGTCGTCACGTCCAGCGAGTACGCATCGCCCGGCACGCGCGCATTCGTCAACGAAAACGCGACCTCGCGTCCGGCTGAATTCCATCGAACCGCGCCGATCACTCCGGCCGGCACGCCGAGTTTGCGCGGCGCGGCTTTTGCCGCCGTGTCGATTTCATACACCGCGCTCAGCCCTGCCTCGTTCACGTTCAAAACAATTCGCTTTCCGTCCCGCGACAAATCGAAAGATTCCACGTCCCACGGAATTCCCGCCGTCAAATACGTATGCTCTTTCGTCGCCAGATTCACGTACGCCAGCCGGTGAAACTCCGCATCTTTGTCCGTCGTCGCGTAAATTCCTTTTCCGTCTTTCGCGAATTGCGCTTCGCCATACGAAATCTTCTCTTTCGCGTCGCGCGGCGTCAGCGCGGTTTTCTCGCCCGTCGTCGTGTCCACCAGCCACAAATACGATTCATTAATCGAAAGCTCTTCTTCGAGCAGAATCTTTTTGTCGTCCGGAGACCAGTCGAGCGGCTGCCAGCCTCCGCCTTCCAATTTCGTCAACAAATGATCCGACTTCGGATCCGCCGGATTCATCACCCACAAATCCGTATCTTTTCCCGTGCGCCGCGTGGAAATGTACGCAAGCTGGTCTCCTCCCGAAGACCACGGCCCCATCAAATTCCGCGCCTTGCCGTCCGTCAGCAGCGTCACCTCGCCGCTCTTCATCTCATACCGGTACAGCTGAAACCATTCGCCGCCGCCGATGTCCTTCGAAAAAACAAAATAGTCGCCGCCGTTCGGATGAAATCGCGCGTTCGTCACCGAATCTCCAAAAAAAGTGAGCTGTTGCCGCGCGCCGCCCGGCGTCTTCACCAAATGCAATTGCGGCACATCCGCGAACCGCGTCGCGATCAGCATCTCGCGCCCCGCCGGGCTCCAATCCACAAAGCCCGCGCTGCGAAACGATGCGTATCGCCCCGCCGTTTCGGCCAGCGCAGCCGGAATTTTCGCAATTCCGTCCGTCACCAGATTTTCCGATGGCGCAATCGTCGCTTCCTGCGCCCGCACCGTCCAGCTCACCGCCAGCAAAAGCGCCAGCAAGCACAATTTCCGTTTCATGGTCGCCACTCCCCCGAAATAAATTCTTTCTTTCACGATGAGCCAGGCGGCAAGCCCGCGCCTCCAAATGCGGAAAGATGGTGACAAAGGAGCGCCAAACGAGCAAGCCAAAACGCGCAAGCGTTGTGGCAACGCGCAAGCAAAGCTGCGCTGGCCTTTGCAGCCTTATGCCGATGGCTTGAAATAATGGAAAAATCTCCGATGTGATCTCGATTTTCGCCCCGCCGGCTCGGCGCATCAAAGGAGCACGTCGGCAGCAAACCGGATGGACTCACGCCATCGCTGCGAACGGGAATTTGTCCACACCTTCATGGCGCACCTCGCCATTCAAGAAAAGCTCGATGGAAAAGTTGTCGATTGGACACAACACGTCAGCGACGCGCAATACCGCCGGTAAAAACGGCAGCGCCGGTATTCCGGCTGGGGTTGATCCGAAGACACTCGCCTTACAGCACCACCGCCGCTTCCTCAAAATTCAACCGTGGATTCCGTGCATGCAGCTTGCTCGGGTCTCCGTAGCCGACGTTGCAAAGAAGATTGACCTTCCACTTTCCGTCCGGAAAAAATGCCGCATTCAGTTTCTCGGCGTCAAAACCGGACATCGGTCCGCAATCGAGTCCCAGCGCGCGTGCCGCCAGCATGAAATATGCGGCCTGCAACGAACTGTTGCGGAGCGCCGTCTCCTGAATAAGGGCGCGGTTGCCCGCAAAAAGGGCGCGCATGTCAAACTGCGGAAACAGGCGCGGCAGATTCTCGTGAAATTCCGTGTCCCACGCGATGATCGCCGTTACCGGCGCCGCCATCGTTTTCTCCACATTGCCGGGCGCCAAAACCGGCTTCAGCAGCGCCTTGGCGCCCGGTGTGGTCAAAAAAACGAACCGCGCGGGCGAACCGTTCGCACTGGTAGGCCCAAGCCGCGCCAATTCGTAAGCTTCGCGCAGAAGCTCGATTGGCACCGGCTCGGGAAGCCACGAGGAATACGTCCGCGCTTCGCGAAATAGCCGATCCACTGCCTCCGGCGAGATCGGAGTTCGCATGGCGGCAAAGATTGGCGTTTCCGTTTGAGTGCGCATTTTGCTTCTCTCCTTTTACGCGCGCTCGCCGCGGCGCCGCGCATCCAGGCTGAGCGGTCCTGCACCCAGCTGCGAAATCAGCAGCGCTCCGCCCAGCATGGAAACATTCTTCATGAACAGAATCATTTGGATCTGCGCCATCATCGGGTCGGTCACCGTCCAGAACTTGTGCATCATCAAGGTGACCGGAACGAGAAACAGCACGATGAGCCACGCGCCAATTCTTGCCCGGTAGCCAAGCAAAATGCTCAGGCCGCCGGCAATGGCCAGCACGCCGGAAAGCGGAACCGCAATCGCCGCCAAAGGCACTCCTTGCGAAGCCGCATAGCCGATTGTTTGCTTGCTAAAGTGACTCGCGCCGGCTACCACGAAAATCAGCGCGAACAACAACCGTCCCAGGACGGTCACTGCTCCCTGCCCAACGTTTATTGCCTGCACCTCATTCGAAACTGCGATCGTATTCGTTGCCATATACTTCCTCCTTTTTAATTTTCCATTCCACTTCCAAACAACCGCGCAAACAAAGTCTTTCTGCACCGCCACAAATTGGCTTCCTTGCGTTTTTCAATCAGCGTGCGGCGGAGTGGGCATTCTGCGCCGCCGGCAAATTCACTTCGGCCCACGCGGCAATCTTCGTCGGTTTCCGGCCTGCGATTTTGTTGGCCAGCGCAATCCGGTCGCGCGAATCGGAACCCAGGTAGGTGTGCGTCTGGAAGTAACCGAACATTTCGGCCACCTCCGCGGCTCCCGCAAAAAAGCCGGCAAAGACTTCCGCTGGAACTTGTTTGAATGAAAAGTGATGTCCCTGTCGATTGAGCGTTTCCACCACTTCATTGAAGCTCACAAAATCGCCGACGAGCGGCAGATACTCGCCATGCCCGGCCTCATCCGGGTGCGCAAACGCTCCGGCCACGATGTCGCCCAGTTCCGTGACGTCGCCCATGTGAATGCTCCGCACCGTTGGATCAAGCGGCAGAACCCATCCCACGGATCCGTTAGGCTGTTCTTGCGGAGCAACCACGCCGAGAAAGTTTTGATAGTAGAACGGCGCGATGACGAACGTATGATTCGCAAAGCCGGCTTCTTTCACCACTCGATCGACCTTGGCCTTGCCCGTGAAATGCGGAACGTGGAACTTGCCGCCGCTGATTCCCTCCACATCCGGCAGCGTGGACCAGATAAAGTGCTTCACGCCCGCATCCTTGGCGGCGCGTATCGCCGCGGTTGCCTGCTCGGCCTCGTCGGAACCTTCTCCCCAAAAATTCGTCACCAAAAATACGCCGTGCGCCCCTTCAAATGCCGCGCGAAGGGTTTCCGGTCGATTCAAGTCCGCTTGCACCACTTCCTCCGCAAGTCCGCGATGCTTGGCCGGATGGCGCGTCAGCGCGCGGACCTTGAATTGATTCCAGGTTTCAAGGGCGCGCACGACGGCGCCTCCTTGTTTCCCCGTTGCCCCGACCACGGCGATGATCTTCTTTTTTGCGTCTTCCATTTGCAGCCTCCCTCTCTTTCCTTATCTATCGATGCCAAGTCTATTGATATAGATACATTCCTCTGGACAGCGGTTATACGAAATGCGAAAATAGTTTCGTCATGGATAAGAACGCGCGAGACCCGGTTCACGGCTGGCTGGTGCTGGTAAAGGCCTTTCAGGCCGCTTCGAAATATCTCCATGCCGGACTGGCCGAGACCGGCATCGACGACACCGACTTCCGCATCCTCGAGGCCCTTTTGAACAAAGGCCCTTTGCCCGTAAATACCATCGGCCCCAAAGTATTCCTGACCCCCGGTTCGATCAGCACCGCCGTCGACCGCCTCGTCGCAAGGGGCCTCGTAAACCGGATCGAAAGTCCCGAAGATCGGCGCATTCGCCTCGTATCGCTCACCGCAAAAGGCAAAGCGCTCATCTCGCCGATTTTTCGCAAACACGCCACAGAAATCAAAAAAGTCTTTGCCGATGCCAGCCCGAAAGAGCTGCGCGCTCTGGAAGCAACCTTGAAAAAGATTGGCAAGCGCGCGGAAAGCCTCGGGGCCGGAATCAAGCCAATGTCGTGAAGCGAACCTTTATATAACGCCGAGGTACAGCGACGACTCTAATGAATGTCGTCCTGGGAGAAAATCACGTCAATGCAGATTGGAATTGACAGTTTCGCAGCCGCTATTTCCGACCCCGCCACCGGTCTCACCCTCAGCCCGGTCGAGCGCATGCACCATTTACTCGAAGAGATTACGCTTGCCGATCAGGTCGGCTTGGACGTCTTCGGTATCGGCGAACATCACCGCCCCGAATTCCTCGACTCGGCTCCCGTCGTGATTCTCTCCGCCGCCGCCGCGCGCACAAAAAATATCCGCCTTTCGAGCGCCGTCACCGTTCTCAGCGCCTCCGATCCCGTTCGCGTTTTTCAGGAATTCGCCACTCTCGACCTCATCTCGCGCGGCCGCGCCGAAATTGTCGCCGGTCGCGGTTCGTTCGTTGAGTCATACCCGCTCTTCGGTCTGCGTCTCGAAGATTACGACTCGCTCTTCGCGGAAAAACTCGATCTTCTTCTCAAAATTCGCGCCAGCACGCACGTGCACTGGTCCGGCAAACACCGCGCCGCTCTCACCGGCCAGGCAATCTTTCCTCGCCCTCTCCAGAATCCCCTGCCGATCTGGGTCGGCGTCGGCGGCACGCCCGAATCTTTCATTCGTGCCGGCACGCTCGGGCTTCCCTTGATGGTCGCCATCATCGGCGGCGAGCCCCGGCGTTTCCGCCCGCTCATCGATCTCTATCGCGAAGCGGGTCGCCGCGCCGGTCATTCCCCCGAGCAACTTACGGTTGGCCTTCATTCCATCGGTTTTCTTGCGGACACCACCGAAAAAGCCGCGGACATTTTCTTTCCCGGCTACGCGCACACCTTCACCGAAATCGGCAAGGAACGCGGCTGGCCACCCGCCACGCGCGCTCAATTCGACGCCGTGCGCGGCCCTACCGGCGCGCTCCTCGTCGGCGACGCCAAAACGGTCGCGAAAAAGATTCTTTACGTGAACGAAGTCCTTGGCGGCATCTCCCGAATCACATTCCAAATGGGCGTCTCAACGCTCCCACACCAACAAATGTTGCACGCCATCGAAATTCTCGGCACCCAAGTGGCCCCCATCGTCCGCAGCGATCTCGGCGTCGCAGTTGCACGCGCTTGACGCGCGACTCTATGCGCATCGTTGCCCTGAAAGCGGCTTACCGCCACGACGGCACCCACTCCCAAAACGCCGGCGAACGCGCACTCCTCCTCAATCGCGCCCAAAAAAAGCCGTACGGGGTGTGATCTAACATGAATCGCAACTATTCGTATCGCAATGCGACCATCGGATCGACACGGGTTGCCCGCCACGCGGGCGCCAAACAGGCGGCCACGCTTACGATGAGCAAGAGCAACGCCACTTCGAAAAATGTGGAAGCGTCGGTCGGTTGTACGCCGTAGAGCAAGCTACCGAGAAATCGCGTGAGACCCGCCGATACAATAAATCCAATGAAGACGCCAATGCATACCAGCGACAAGCCTTGCGCGGCGATCAGCCGCAGCACATCCCGTTTTTGCGCCCCCAAAACGGTTCGCACTCCGATCTCTTTGGTTCGGCGGGCAACCTCGTAAGACAGCAATCCGTAAAGTCCAATGCACGCGAGGATCAGCGCCACGAGTCCAAACAAACTCGCCAGGTAGGCGATCAACCGTTCCGTGAATAACCGCCTTTCGATTCGTTCGTTCTGCGTCATGACGTCAAACATCGGCAAATTGTTGTCCAGCTCGCCGAGCGCGCGCCGCGCTGCCGGCAGCAGAGCCGCCGGATTCGAGACGGTTCTTATGGCAAAGCGCGCCCCGCTTTTCTTCAGCGGAATAAAAGCGGTCGGTTCCGGCTCTTTGCGCAAGTCGTCGTATTTCGTGTCGCCCACCACGCCAACGATTTCGTATTGCTTGCCTTTCGAATCTTCACTGCCAAAATGCAAACCGCGCGGCTCGCGATTCTCCATGAATTTCTTCACAAAGGACCGGTTCACCACCGCCACTTCATGGGGCGATTCCATGTCGGCCGGTTCCAGAGCGCGGCCACTCACCACCGGGATTCGCATCGTATTGAAAAAATTGGTCCCCACCGCCATCATCTGCACTTCCACCATGGATTTGTCCGCGCGCCCTTCAATATTCACGCCGGTCGTCCAGCGGCTGCCGCTGAGCAGCGTGTCCGACGAATAGCTCACATCCACAACGCCCGGCAGGTAACTCAAACGCCTCTGCAATTCGCCGTAAAGGATCTGAATTTCCGCATCCTTGTAAGAGCCTGTAAGCGTAGGATCGACGCCGAACTGCAACAAATTGTTTGTATCGAAGCCCGCGTTCACACTTTTCAGGTTAACCAAAGACCGGACCACCAACCCCGCCCCCGCCAGAACCACAATCGAGAGCGCCACCTGCACCACAACGAGCGCGCCTCCGGGGCCAATCCATCGCTTTCCGCTTGCGATCGCGCCTGTGATGCCGGTAGAACTCTCTTTCAGCACGGGCGCGAGATTTGCTCGTGTGCCGATTATCGTTGGAGCAAGACCAAAAAGAATTCCCGTCAATACTGTTAATGCAATCGTAAACAACAGAACCGTGAGATCCGGAGTCATATTCAAATACATTCTGGAACCCCGGTTTGCCACCACGAACGAATCAAGGGTCGTGGCTCCCCAGTACGAAAGCAAAATTCCGGCCGCCGCTCCGGCAACGGAAAGCAGCATACTTTCCGTCAACAATTGCCGCGCCACTCGCCCGCGTCCCGCGCCAAGCGCCACCCGCATCGCAATTTCCTTTCGCCGCGTCTCCGCACGCGAAAGCAGAAGTCCCGCGACATTTGCGCAGGAAATCAAAAGCAGAATTGCGACGGCTCCCACCAGAAGAAACAACGGTTGCTCGGCCCAACTGCGGTCTCCGCTAAGTCCTTTTTGAGCCGGCAGCAACGTCACTTGAGGCTCGTCGGCCATTTTCAGATGCGATTCATTTACGACCTCGCTGCGGAACACCAAACTCGCGCCGGTTTGCGCTTGCGCCAGCGAAACACTTGACGCAACGCGTCCCACGACGGTCAGCCACCAGCTGTCATGTTTGGTTAAATCGCCGTTCGCCCACGAAATTCGGAGCGCCGTCATCTGCGAAAGCGGCACCCACATATCCTGAGATTTACCGGGAACTAATCGCGTGAAGCGAGGATCTGCCACGCCGACAATCGTGAAGGGAACGCTGTTGAGTTTGATCGTTTTTCCGATGGCCGCCGCGTTTCCACCGAACTCAGTCTGCCAGTAGGAATAAGAGAGAACTGCGACCGCCTCCGCGCCAGGCCTTTCATCGCTAAGGTTCAGCGTTCTACCTGCCGCGGCGCCTATGCGCAGCGTTTCGAAGAAATCGCCCGAAACGATCTCTCCACGCACCATGCTTGCCGACCCGTTGCTGCTCATTTCAAGCTCTGCCGGGCCGGCAAACGCAGCGAGGCCGGAAAATACGTGTGTCTTTTCGCGGATTTCACGCAACATTGGATACGAGAAAGAGCAACTACTTGCGAACGACGCGCTCCAATCCGTCCGCTCACAGTCTCCAAAGCTGCTGTGACCAACCGAATGTGGACGTCCGTGCGCCGACCAACGGAGAACCACGAGTTGCTCTGGATGCGAAACAGGAATGGATTGCAGCATCACCGCGTTCAGCAAACTGAAAATCGCCGTGTTCGCCCCGATCCCGAGCGCGAGCGTCAGTACCACCACCGCTGTAAAGCCGGGACTCTTTCTGAGCATCCGCACGCCGAAGCGCACATCTTGCCAGCACGTCTCCAGAAACGATTCCCATCTCGCCGCGCGGACGATTTCCTTTGTGACATCGATACTTCCTCGTTCCAGCCGCACCGCACGCAGCGCCTCTTGCTGGCTCATCCCGTGCTTTTGCTTTTCATCCGCCGCCATCTCCAAAAAGCCGCTGAGCTCCTCGTCCAATTCCCGGTCCACCTGCTGCTTCCGGAACAAGGTTCTCAGCCCGCTCGCAATGTTTTGCACGAGAGACATGGCTTCCCTCAGGACCGTTCCAGAATTCTGGCAATCGCCGCCACTTGCCGCGCCCATTCCTGGGTTTCGGAATCGAGCCTCTTGCGGCCGCGTTCCGTCAGCGAGTAGTACCTGGCTCTCCTGCTGTTTTCCGTCGTCTTCCATTCGCCCTTGATCGTTCCCGCGCGCAGCAGCCGTTCGAACGCGACGAATAGCGAACCCGCATTGACGCGAAAAATCCCGTCGCTCATCTGCTCGATCCGCGCCGCGACGCCGTAACCATGCATCGGTTCCAGCGCCAGCGTTTTCAAAATGAGCATGTCCAGCGTCCCCTGGACGAGATCGCTTGTCTGGTCGCTCATAACCATTGCTTCTCCTGACAGTCAAGAGGAGCATACGCCTCTCATCCTGATTGTCAAGAGGAGCGCGCGCAGTGTCTCGTTGCCTTGCGGGTTTCGGCGTGTCTCTCGATTTTTTGGACACCCGCGCCGAACGCCGCATTTGGCTTCTTCCTTTCGCATGCTAATCTTTCTTTCGCTGCCCGATCACTATGTTCCGCAAAATTCTCATCGCCAATCGCGGCGAAATCGCCGTTCGCATCATCCGCGCTTGCCGCGAGCTCGGCATCAAATCCGTCGCCGTCTTCAGCGACGTGGATCGCAATTCGCTTCACGTCCGTCTCGCGGACGAAGCGTATCCGATCGGTCCCGCGCCCTCGCGCGAAAGTTATCTCTGCCTCGATAAATTGATGAACGTCGCGCGCCGCGCCGGTTGCGACGCCGTGCATCCCGGCTACGGTTTTCTCGCGGAAAATCCCGCGCTCCCGCGCGCGTGCGCCGATGCTTCGCTCACGTTTATCGGCCCGTCCGCCGAAGCCATGGAAGCGCTTGGCTCGAAAACCGCCGGCCGTTCGCTCGCCCGCGGCGTGGACGTCCCCACCGTTCCCGGCACCAACGATCCGATCGAAAACCCCGAAGACGCGCGCGCCCTCGCCGAGCGCATGGGTTATCCGGTTTTGCTCAAAGCCGTCGCGGGCGGCGGCGGAAAAGGCATGCGGCTCGTCACAACGGACGAGGAATTTCTCTCCGCGTTTCGCGATGCATCCTCCGAAGCCATGAACGCGTTTGGCAATGCCAGCGTCTTCCTCGAAAAATATCTGGAAAAACCGCGCCACATCGAAATTCAGATTCTTGCCGACGCGCACGGCCGCGTCGTTTCCCTCGGCGAGCGCGAGTGTTCCGTGCAGCGCCGCCATCAGAAAGTCATCGAAGAAGCTCCTTCGCCCATCGTCACCCCGGAATTGCGCAAACGCATGGGCGATGCGGCGGTGCGCATCGCGCGCGCGGGCGGATACGTAAATGCCGGCACGGTGGAATTCCTCGTCGACGCGCATTACGACTATTACTTTCTCGAAGTGAACACGCGCTTGCAGGTCGAACATCCCGTCACGGAGCAAGTGACCGGACTCGACCTGGTGAAATTGCAGATCGCCATCGCCGCCGGCCATCGCCTTCCGTTTGCGTGGGAATCGATCACGCCGCGCGGCCACGCCATGGAAGTGCGTTTGTACGCGGAAGATCCGGAAAATAATTTCTTTCCGTCGCCCGGAAAAATTCTTTCGCGCCGCGCGCCAAGCGGCCCCGGCATTCGTCTCGACGAAGGCGTCTATTCCGGCTGGACCGTTCCGATGGATTACGATCCGCTCCTTGCGAAATTGATTGCGTGGGGCAACAGCCGCGAAGAAACCATCGCGCGTTTGCGCCGCGCGCTCGAGGAATATTCCGTCACCGGAATCAAAACGAACACCGCGCTCTTCCGCCGGATTCTCGTCGAGCCGGATTTTCTGCGCTCGGAAATTCACACCAAGTGGCTCGACGAAATGTTGCAGCGCCCGCACGCCGCGCCCGGCGCCGATTCGCGCGCCGCGGATGCCGCCGCGATCGCCGCCGCGCTTTGGCACGTCTCGCACGATTCCGCCGCCGTTCCGCCGGCGTCAGAGAAAAACTCGCGCTGGAAAATGGATGGCCGCACGCGGCAAACGGATCGCATGCCATGAAATACGAAGTGCGCATCGGAGGAAAGCAGCGCGTCGTCGAACTCACGCGCAATTCGGAAACGTGGAAAATTTCTCTCGACGGAAAAGCGCTCGACGCGGACGCGGTGGAAATTGCGACGAATACATTTTCGATTTTGATCGAAGGCGAATCGTACGAAGTGCGCGCGGCGCCGATGCCGGATGGTTCGCTGGTGCTGCACACCGGGCTGGCGGAATACGTTGCGGAAGTGGACGACCCGCGGGCGTGGCGCGGGCGGCGGCACGGCGCGCTCGAAGCGGAAGGGCGCCAGCAGATTGTGGCGCCGATGCCGGGAAAGATCGTGCGCGTGATTGCGCAAGCGGGCGACGCGGTGGAAGCGGGGCAGGGAATTCTGGTGGTGGAAGCGATGAAGATGCAGAATGAAATTCGTTCGCCGAAGAGCGGGCGCGTGGAAAAACTTTTTGTGCGGGAAGGCCAGGCCGTGAATGCGGGAGAAGTGCTGGCCTGGGTCGATTGAAGAAAAATAAATCCGCAAAAAAAAACGAAAAAACAAAATCAAAAAAGAAAATTAATTTTGCGGCGTGCCTTGTTTCGCGGGGAAAGAAGTTTTTGCCGCTTCGGGCAAGCGGCCGGCGGCTTCAATCACCTGGCGCGCGAGATAGTTCGTCACTTTCGCTTCGTCGCGAACGGTGGCGAGATACGCCGCCTTCAAAAGTTGTTCCTTGCGATTGCGCAGCGTGTCGCGAATCGTCTGCTGCACCTGCGGATCGGCGATGCCGCGCTGGCCGGGGGCTTCGCGCGCGACAAGCTTTAGAATGCGCACGCCGTCTTTCAACTGCACCGGCTGGCTGACCTCTCCGGCCTTCAAACCCACGACGACGCGCTTCAGCGTGGGATCCGATTGATTCAAAGAAGATTCGGGAACGTAGCCGAGATCGCCGCCCGTTGCGGCGGAATTGACGTCTTCGGAATAATCCATGGCGAGCGTGGCAAAATCGGCGCCGCTGTTCAGTCGGTCCATGAGCATTTTTACCTTGCGGCTCACTTCCGCTTCATTGGTGGCGTCGTCGTTTTTGCGATTGCGGATGACGGGTTCCTTGCGCGGCGTGACGACGATCTGCGCGATGCGGTATTGCGGTTCCGCGACGTTGAACTGCTGTTTGTTCGAGTTGTAAAACTCCGAAACGTCCTGATCGCTGATGCTGATTTTGGCGACGACTTCGCGGTTCATCAATTTCGTGATGGATTGCTGGCGGCGCAGGTCGCTTTTGAGGTCGTCCACGGTGATGCCGCGGTCTTTCAACTGGCGGTGAAATTCATCCTCGGTGAACGGGCTTTTCATTTCGGTGAATTTGTCTTCGACTTCGCCGTCGCTCGCGACGAGATTCAATTTTTTCGCGCGCTCGAGAAGAATTTCGTTGTTGATGAGCTCATCCAGAATATTCAGCTTGAGCGAAAGCGATTCTTCCTGCGACGGTTCCTGGCCTTCGGGGCTGACGCGGGTGCGGTAATACTTATCGACTTCGTCGCGCTTGATGTCCGTACCGTTGACGGTGGCCCAGACGTCCGGCGCGGGCTGGCGATTTTGATTGCAGCTTGCGAGCGGAAAAATAAAAGCCACCGCGAGCAAAACGCTTGCGGTGCGGGGAGGGACGAGCCGCGCTAATTTCGGGCGCATCGGGTTCAAAGAATTTGGCTCAAGCCGCTTTTGGCGCGCGGGAAACTCCGGCCTTTACGACCTTGCCGGCGCGGATGCACGCGGTGCAAACGCGAAGATGCTTATGAGTGCCCGCGACGACGGCGCGAACGCGCTTGAGATTCGGGTTCCAGCGGCGGCGGCGGGTATTGTTGGCGTGGCTGACCACGTTGCCATATTGCGGCCCTTTGCCGCAGAGATCACACTTCAGTGCCATGTCAGTTCCTACTGATGAAAGATTTAGTAAAACGAGAGCCTTTATTGTAGCAGACGAGGGAAGAAAGTGGCCAGCGGCGAGTGAGGAGAAGCGATGGACATTCGGGAGCAAGTCGTCAGTCATCAGGCGACCGTTCCGAGTTTTGGAGATGGCGGCCGGGGAGGCCGAAACGGGGCTCGTTCCAGAGTGGGAAGAGTTGGGGTACACCCCGGTTGTTTTTGTAAGAGTGGCAAATACGGGACTTAGCGGTGAAACAGGGGGTGGACCTGCGTCGAGAAACGAGGAACCGGTTAATTGCAACCCCCACCCCCGGGGCGTTTGTAAGAGTATCAAACGAAAAGGGTTGCAGGAGAAGGCGTTTGCATGAGTAGCAAAACAAAGGGGATAGGGATGGGCGGGCGGAGAGGCGGGAGCGGGCTGGCGTTCGTGAGCCACAAGGAAGGGTAGCAAACGAGGAGTATAAAGTCAACAGCTAATTGATTGTGTAATTCGAATGGCTGTGGAAATTCGTTCGAACGAAAAGAAAAGGCAAGCGTAAGACCCACCCTTCCCGCAGAACTACTCGGGACGCAAACGACGTGCATAAATCATAAATCCAGGATCGGTCGCTGTCAGTGTTTTTGTGAGTTGAGTGGACTAGTCAAGAATGCGTTGCGGTCGTGAGTGGCTACGAAAATGGTGCGGAGGATTTGCTTCGGCCGCCCACTTATAAAGAAGGCCCTTGCCGAACTTTGAACTTTCTACCCGCCCGACGCCCTCATCCAATGAGCAAAGCGCAAAGTAAAATCGTCGCGGCTTGGCCATCTATAGATGGCTGGTGTTCATCCCTCAAATTCGGTAACCTCCTTAATGTATGGCCGAAACTAAGAAGGCTTTCAAGGATTTCACCAACCGCTTGCAGCTTCTCATCGGTAAGAATCCAAATCTCATAATCGTTACTTTGAGCAATATCTTCACTATGCGTTTAATCGGAAATAAAACGCATGGTGACCTCGCCGAAATTGCGATTGCAGAATTTGTGACGCAGTTCATGTATGACTTCAAGGCGATTCATGTAGGCAAGGACCTTTATCGCGCCAAGACGAAAGAAGAAGACATTAAGGTTATTAACGAGGTGACAAAAGAAGAGTTTCCAGTGAGTCTCAAGGCTTATGGTGACGGTCCGTTGCAGCTATCTACTGACAAGAATTTTCTAATGTTCGCGAAGCTCAAGGAGTACGGCAGCAAAATCATAAGTAAGAAGCAGATTCGACAGATATTTGAAAACCAAGCATTTTCAGATTTCAATAGCGTAAATGTCCTTCCACTCATATACGACGAAAAAAATCAAAGATGTAACATACTTGTGTTCGACTACGAGCGGGCTAGAAACGCCATAGCCAAAATCACGTATGAAGTTGAGGGGAGTGGCCGTAAGCATCCCGTTTTCAGATTTTATGATCGAGATGGAGCGTACGTGTGCGAAGTACGGTATGGTACTGCAACCGCGAACGCCCTTCAGCGGGGTCTGTGGACTCACACAAAAAATGCTCTCAAGTACTTTTATAGTGTTACAGGTGGTTGGATAGACTATTCACATAATCTACTTCTGGTTAAGCTCTTCTCCCATGCTCTCATCTCTACGGCTCAGGGTCACAAAGAATCACTTGAAAGGCTGAAGCTGGACATCGAAGCTCAAAAGAAAGCAAGGGTTCGATACTAGATATGAGTACCCCTGCCTTATTTAGAGAGATGAAAGTTCGCCCTCCTGAAACTGAGGGAATTAAATATGCTGGCTCTAAGCTTAAACTTCTGCCTGACATCCTTAGGCTCATCGAGAATGTCCGGCCAAGAATAATTCTAGATGGGTTCTCTGGAACGACACGCGTATCCCAAGCTCTAGCTTCTTCGGGGTACCAAGTCATTTCCAACGATACTGCTGTGTGGTCAGAAGTGATCGCGACTTGCTATTTGATGAGTCCACACCCCAGACAATACTACGGGGAATTGATAACTCATTTGAATAGCATTGTGGGAAAAGACGGATGGTTTACCGAACACTATGGAGGAAATGCCACAGAGAACGGTTCCAGTCAGTTAGACGGACTTAAAAGGCCGTGGCAAAGGCACAATACACGGAGGCTAGATGCGATAAGGGAAGAGATAGACGCGTTGAAGCTCAGTGCCGTTGATAAGGCAGTTGCTCTAACGAGTCTTATACGTGCGCTTGACGCCGTGGACAGCACACTTGGGCACTTCGTTTCTTATCTCCGTGAGTGGTCACCACGCTCATACAACAATCTTCAGCTTGAAATTCCGCGAATAATCACCAAAGAGCGTGACCACATGGTGTCTAAGCGTGACATTTTTGATTTAGTCCGGGATGTTGAAGTTGACCTTGCATACTTCGACCCCCCGTATGGTTCAAATAACGAAAAGATGCCGCCGTCTAGGGTGCGCTACTCCTCCTACTACCATCTTTGGACAACAATCTGCCTCAATGACAGGCCAGAACTATTCGGCAAGGCGCAACGCCGAGCTGACACTTCAGATACCGTTTGCGGCTCCGTTTTTGAGGAATTTCGGCAAGACGAGAATGGTCACTTCATTGCTGTTAAAGCGATTGGGCGGCTCTTGAGAGAAACAAGGGCCAAGTATATTGTACTGTCCTATAGTTCTGGTGGCCGCGCAACCGCAGCTGAACTTGATGAGGTGATCCGAAATGTGGGAACGCTGGTTGAACTGGTTGAGCTAGACTATAAAAAGAACGTTATGGCTGATATGCGGTGGACCAATGAATGGTTGCGCGATGCTGATAACCCTAACAGAGAATTCCTGTTTTTGATAAAAAAGTAGTTTTCCCTTCTTACATTAATTACGACGAATCTTTCCTGCCTCGCTGGAATTGTGAAATTGTTAAAACCACGGAATTCGCGCTTCTTGTTGTTCAGGGTGACGCATATATCTCGTAGGTCAGACCTGAGACCCTTAATCCTTAGGAAAGTCTGTATGATTCTGCGGAACGAGGAGGACTGGTGTGGCGAAGGGAAAGCGTCGTAAAGCGGAGAGTATCGGGGCGTTGGAGTAGTTGCAGTTGTGGCGGCGGGCCGATTCCGGTCGGGATGACAGAACAAGGCGTAGGCGGAGGGCGGGGTCGAGGGCGGCTACGAGGTGGCCGAGCATTTGGGAGAGAGGGAAGAGGGCTCGGCGGCAAGCGAATGAGCGAGACTAGAAAAACGATTTAACCGTGGGCGGGGCTTGCGGTAGGCTAAGTGAACCAAGAGTGGGAGCGGGGCCGGCCGAAAAGGGCGAAGAACGTCTTGCGAGGATGGCGGAAGGTTCGTCCAGCCGGAATTGTATTTTCAGGCACTTCGTGGTTTCAGGCTCTTCGTTTCCGTAACACAGTGTCTCGTAGGGAAAAACGTGGCAATTCCGAGTTATCGCCGTGGAGAAAAAAGACGTTCGAGCCGGGTGACGCTGGCCGTGCCGGTGCGGCTGGACGGAGAGACCGTGACCGGTGAGAAATTTATTGTGAGCACGACGACGAGCGTGCTGAGCGAATTCGGCTGCCTGTTGCTGATGGAAGAAGAAGTGATGGTCGATCAGACGGTGGTGCTGATGAACGAGCACACGCGGCAATCGGCGCAGGCGCGAATCGTATCGACGCGGCGGCATCGCAACGGGCGGAAATACGTTGGCGTGGAGTTTATTTCGCCGAGCGAAAATTTCTGGCGATTGAACTTTGTGAAACCGGGAGTGAAGGCGCTGAAGAAAGCGTACGGCAGTCCGAAAAACTGAAAAGCTACCCGACGGATGGACGTCGCGAATTGCGGACTTTGCGAAGCGATGCGGCGTGACGGACGAGACATTCGGGCAAGAGAGCGGCGAAAGCCTGCCTTAGAAAATTCCCTAGAAGCTATTTCATAAATCTCCAAGCAATACGTAAGTTGTTTCTTCCCGGGCTAAAGCCCTACTTTTCCTCGCCTCACCGTGGGGGCTAAAAGCCCCCACCTCCTAAAGAACCCACGTCGTAAATGCTAAACCTCCTAAAGCCCCCACCTCCTAAAGAACCCACGTCGTAAATGCTAAACCTCCTAAAGCCCCCACCTCCTAAAGAACCCACGTCATAAAGGCTAAACCTCCTAAAGCCGCCACCTCATAAAGAACCCACTTCTTAAAGCCTGCACTTCTTAAAGCCCACACCACCTAAAGAACCATTTATGAGATGACTTCTAGTGAAACGGATGGCTACCGGTCGTGAGACATGTTGGGCATGTTTTTCATGTCGTGCATTTCGTGCGGATGCGGCGCGGGCGATTTTGCGGCGTGGCGAAAGGGAGCGAAGGCAGCGTCGTCTGACGGGACGAAGTAGCCGACGACGATTCCCATTGCGCCGTCGGGAAGAAGTTTTCCGGTAGGGTTATCATAGTTCGCGGTGATTTTGAGCTGATCGCCGGCGGCGAGCGGCTCACCGCCGGTGGAGTAAAACGTGACGACCGGCATGCTCACGAGGTGGCCCGCTTCGTCGGTTTTCGCGTGGAGCGTGGCGAGATTTTTCTTTGTTGTGGCGTCTACGAGTGCGATCTGTTGCGCGTAATCGTGCATGTGGCCGCCAACGCCGAGGAGGACGCCGGCGAAATGGACGACGACGGCGCCGGACTTTTCGCTCGCGCCGGAAGGCAAATCGTAGCCAGAATTGCCGCAGGAAGCGACGTCCATCCACGCCGGGTAAAAATTTTTGACGGGGGCGGGCGAGGCGTCGTCAAGATAACCAATTTCGATTTGCAGGAAAGCTTTGTCGTAAGCAATGGCGGTCGGATTGTGCACCATGGTTTCGACGCGGATGCGGTCGTGCTGCTGAACGCGATAGCCGTAACCGGGAATTTGAGACCAGTCGGTGAGTTCGCCGCCGGCGCCGAAGATGTGTTCCTCTTTATTGGGGCAGAGAAAATCCGAACGATTCTCATTCCAAAAGGCGACATGGTGGAGGACGACGCCGGGGACGGCGTTTCCGGAGGAGTCGACGAGATGCGGATGGTAGGAGAGGAGCCAGCCGGTGAGGGGGATGGTCCAGGTCAAGTCGGCGGGTTGAGGCATTTTCATGTGTGACGTGTTGGCGGGGAGGTGCATGGGGCCGATGCGGAGGGTGATGGTGTGCGTTGCGGCGTCCACGGTTTGCGCGAGGACGACGCCGGGTGCAATGGCGTGATGCATGCCGCCTTGCATGAAGCCGTCGTGCTGTTCGGTGGCGCGGCGCATGTGGCTTTGCGGTTGCTGAGCCGGCGCGGGCGGGACGATGAGGACGGAACAAAGAGCGGAAAATCCGGCGACGAGAAGAAGACGGAAGTTCATGGAACACCTCGCGGGACGGAGGGTGAGCAATTGCTCATTTGATGATACGCCAAAGCGAGGAGGCTGGATTAAATCGTTCGCGGTAGAATGCAGAGTGGCAGGCGAAGCGTTGCAACGAAAATTTTGCACGTCGCAAGGAGCGGAGATGAAATTGGGTGAGCGAAACAAAAATAAATTGACGCGCAGGGACTTGCTCGGAACGGCTTCGCTTGCGGGACTCGGAACTGCGTTTTTCGCCGCGCCGGAATTGCGGGCGCAGGAACAGCAGGCGTATCAGACGGGAAAAGATCCGGGCAAACACGAGCCGATCGCGGATTTCAAATTTGATTTGGAAGCGACGCGCGGCTGGGTGGGCGAAGCGGGGTCGGCGAAAGAGGCGACGCTGGCGGAATTTCCCGCGTCGCAGCACATTGCCGGCGTTTCGATGCGGCTGAAGCCGGGCGGGATTCGCGAATTGCATTGGCACGCGATTGCGGCGGAATGGGCGCTGGTGTTGAACGGAACGGTGATGACGACGGTGATTGCGCCGAATGGCGAACCGGCGACGGACATTTTTGAAGCAGGAGACATCTGGTATTTCCCGCAGGGGCACGGACACGCGCTGCAAAATGTGGGGAAAGACGAAGCGCATTTCGTTTTGGGATTTGACGACGGACACTTTTCGGAGTTCGGAACGTTCAGCATTACGGACTGGATGGCGCAAAGTTCGCCGGCGGTGGTGGCGCGGAATCTGGGGCTTTCGGCGGCGACGGTGGCGGGACTTCCGAAAAAGGAGCTGTACATTTTGCCGGGCAAGGCGCCGGCGACGATTCCGGAATCGTATTTGGCGGACGATCTGGGGACGAGCCAGAACCCGCACAAGTTTCGGCTGGGAAAAATGGCGCCGATTGAATTTGCGGGCGGATGGCAACGGATTGTGACGGCGAAAGAGTTTCCCATCAACAAGACGCTGACGTCGGTGATGCAATATCTGGAGCCGGGAGCGCTGCGGGAAATGCACTGGCATCCGAACGCGGATGAGTGGCAGTACTACATTGGCGGGAGGGCGCGCGTGACGGTGTTTGGCGCGCACGGAAGGTCGAGAACCGAGGAATTTGGGCCGGGGCAAGTGGGATTTATTCAGCAAGGATTTGGACACTACGTGGAGCAGATCGGGAGCGAACCGACGAAGTTTTTTGCGCTGTTCAACAGTCCGACGTTTGAAGAGATTTCGATTTCGAAATGGCTGGCGGGAAACCCCGCGTCGCTGATTGCGGACAATTTTGGCATTACGAAAGAGGAAGCGAAGCGATTGCCGAAAAAGGTGGTGGGGATACTCAAGTAGAAATCCGGCGCGACCTGGCGAGCGAATGCAGGATTGGCGCGGCGGTGGAATCGGCGTTCGCATATGTAAGCGAGTTGATGATGGTTAGCGGGGCGATCGATCTTCGGTTGCGTGGAAACGCGAGAAGTTTCCGAGTTTTCGAATCGCGCCAAATACAATAAAATAGAAAGTGCAGTGAATGTGGGCGTGTAGCTCAGCTGGGAGAGCGCGTGCTTTGCAAGCATGAGGTCGCAGGTTCGATCCCTGTCACGTCCACCAATTCCTTCCTGTAATTTGTGCATCCTTTCTTTATTCCTTGATGCAAGCGGAACAATAAAAGCGAAAATGATTTGCCTGGGCGCCGGAGAATTGGCGGACGGAGGCGTTTGTTTGTGCAACGCGACCGATGCCTGAAACCGGAAGACGGATTGGGCCGGAGGATTCTGCAAAAGCAAGTTAAGAAAGAGGACCGGAAACGGCTCCCCGCGTTTTGCGGAGGAGTTTCGGAAGAATTCCGCTTTGCGGCGGCGATTGGCTGGGTTTACCGCCGCCGTTTTGCTGGAATCGGACGAGGGCTAGTGGATGCTCGCTTCGGCGGAGACTTTGTGATTTTCGGCGACGTTGTTGCGCGGCGTCATGGAGATGACGAAGTATTCGCGGTCTTTGTTTTCGGCTTCGGGGACGCGAAGGATCATTTTGTCTTTGTGAATGCGAAATTCGGCGGATTCACCGACGGGCAGAAGGACGGGATGCTTGTCGTCTTTTGGGCGAATGCGGTAGATGACGCGATCGGATTTGAGAATGTATTCCTGGCAGAGAAGTTCCTTGGTGTTTTTGTGCTGGCCGTCGGTGCCAAAGATCTCGCCGGCGATGGTTTTGCCGTCTTTTTCGGCGTAGCCGCAGGAAGAAGAATCCATTTGCACGAGGACGCCTTTTTCGAAGGCGGGCTTGTCCTTGGCCTGGGCGGTGGCGGCAAGTGCGAAAAGCAAAGTCGCGATGGTGAGGCGTTTCATGTTCGGTCCTTTCGAGCTGCGGTTTGGTGCCTGTCGAAACGAAGGCCTTGGACTGGGCGCGAAAATTTGGCCTTCGGAAGATAAAGGGGAAGAAGACGCGGGAAAAATACTTTGGCCTATGTTGTTGACAATAATGGAGATGCGGTTGCGGTAGATTGTGTGGGGTTTGCGTGGGCGGGGTTGGCGATTACTCTTAGTGCGCTGGTTGGGAGGGCGTGGTTGTTCTGTTTGGACTTCTGACCGAGCATGACTTGGCGGGCGCGAACGGGTGGCTTCCCGATATGGAACTGCTTTTGGATGTGCGAAATTTGAGCGTGCGCTACCGGCCGCAGGGTGGGGGCGAAGTGTTTGCGCTGCGCGGAGCCAACCTAACGATTTCCGCCGGGGAAATTGTGGGTGTGGTGGGGGAGTCGGGTTCCGGGAAAAGCACGTTGGCGTCGTCGATGATTGCGCTGCTGCCTTCGAATGGCGTGATGGATGAGGGCGCGGTCGTTCTGCAGGGAACGAATTTGCTGAAATTGGGGCGCGGCGAACTGGAAAGAGTGCGCGGAAGCCGCGTGTCGTTGATTTTTCAGGAGCCGGGAGCGGCGCTGCATCCGACGATGCGAGTTGGCGCGCAGATTGAAGAAGTGTTGCGGGCGCACGGCGAGGCGAGGAAAGAGGAGCGGCGGCACGCGGTTCGCGCGTTGCTGGATTCAGTTTTTGCCGGCGACGCGGAACGAATCTATTTTTCGTATCCACACCAATTGAGCGGCGGGCAGCGGCAGCGAATTGCGATCGCACAGGCGATTGCGTGCAACCCCAAATTGCTGATTGCGGATGAGCCGACGGCGTCGCTCGATGCGGTGACGCGGCGCGAGATTATCGAGCTTTTGAAGAAGCTGCGGCGCGAAAGAGAGCTGGCGATACTTTTCATTACGCACTCGGTGGAATTGCTGGAGGGATTTGCGGACCGAGTGGTCGTGATGTATGCGGGACGGATGATTGAAGAGGGCGATGCGCGAAGCGTGTTGAACGCGCCGCGACATCCTTACACGGAAGCGCTGCTCGAATGCCGGCCGACGCTTGGACGCGGCGACGAAGTTCGAAACGATGCGCGGATACCGGTGATAGCGGGCGAAGCGCCGGATTTGTCGGTTCATTCGAACGCGTGCGCGTTCGAACCGCGGTGCGCGGAGAGAATGAAGATTTGTGGCGAGCGAGTGCCGGAATTTTACGAGAGCGGAAACGGCGGGCGCGTTCGTTGCTTCAAGTTTGGCGGTTGAGGCCAGGCGGGCGGTTGAAGATGGACGTAGTGCTTTCGGCGGAAAATCTGGTGAAGGTGTGTACAGCGCGGCATTTGGGCGGAGCGAAGACAGCTATTCGCGCGCTCGATGGAGCGAGCCTCGCGATTCGCGCGGGCACGCGAATGGCGATAGTGGGCGCGTCGGGTTCGGGAAAATCGACGCTGGCGATGTGTCTCGCGTGTGTGGAGAAGGCGGACGCCGGTGCGATTCGATTTCAGAATCGCGATCTGGCGCAAGCTGGCGCGGCAGAGTTGCGCGAAGTTCGGCCGCAAATCCAGCTGGTGTTTCAAGATTCGTCGAGCGCTTTTAATCCTGGATTTACCGTCTCGGAAGTTTTGCAAGAGCCGTGGCTTCTGCAGCGGAAGATGAGTGCAGCGGAAAGGCGCGAGCGCGCCGGCGAACTGCTGGCGCAGGTTGGACTGGCCGGAAATATTTTGCGCCGAATGACGCGGGATTTGAGCGGCGGGCAGCGGCAACGATTGGCGATCGCGCGCGCGCTGACACTGAAACCGAAAGTGCTGCTCCTCGATGAAGCGCTTTCGGCGCTGGATTATTCGGTGCAGGCGCAGATCGCGAACCTGCTGCTGGATTTAAGCGACCGGTCGATGGAGGCAACGGAGAGGCCGGCGATCGTGTTGATCACGCATGATCTGGCGATGGCGGCGCGGATTGCCGATGAAATTGCGGTGATGGAGAGCGGAAAGGTAGTGGAGAGCGGATCGACGCGCAAGATTTTGCAAAAACCGGAACACGCGGCGACGCAAGCGCTGCTCGCCTGCGCGAGCGCCTCACCTTCCAGCTTGGAAAAAAGGCCGGGTGTGTGATGCGTTATCTGGCGCGGAGATTTTTACATGCGGTGCTGCTGCTCGGCGGCGCGAGCGTTTTGGCGTTTTTGTTCACGGCGCTGGCGCCGGGAAATTATTTCGATGAGATGCGGCTCAATCCGCAAATTTCTTCCGAAACGCTCGCCGCGTTGAAGGCGCACTACGATTTAGACAAACCGCTTGGCGTTCGCTACGCGATGTGGCTCAAATCGCTCGCGCGCGGAGAGATGGGCTATTCATTCGCGTATAACGCGCCGGTGGCGCCGCTGCTTGCGGTGCGCGCGCGCAATACGCTGCTGCTTACGCTGACTTCGACGCTGCTGGCGTGGTGCATTGCGCTGCCTTTGGGCGTGTGGAGCGCGGAACAATCCGGGCGGTGGGTGGATCGGGTGGTGACGGGCGCGTCCGCGATTTTACTGGTGATTCCGGACATCGCGCTCGCGCTGGGACTCCTGATGATCGCGGTGAAGACGCGATGGTTGCCGGCGGGCGGAATGGTTTCCGTTGGCAATGAGGGATTGCCGTTCGCGGCGCGAATAGCGGATTTGGCGCGACACATGGTTTTGCCGGTCGCGATTCTGGCGCTGGGCGCGCAGCCGATTCTGGTGAGGCATGTGCGCGCGGCGGTTGCGGAAGCGCTGGAGGAAGGATTCGTGCGCGCGGCGGAAGCGCACGGAATTCCGCGGCGGCGATTGGTGTGGAAATACGCGCTGCGGGCGGCGGCGAATCCGCTGATTTCGTTGTTTGGATTCAGCATCGGCGCGTTGCTGAGCGGCTCGCTTTTGGTGGAGGTGATCACGAGCTGGCCGGGGCTGGGGCCCTTTTTACTGGAAGCGATTCTGGCGCGGGATTTGTACGTGGTGATCGGCGGCGTGCTGCTTTCGACGGTTTTTCTTGTTGCCGGGAATTTTATCGCGGACGTACTGCTCTTTTGGGCCGATCCGCGGATTCGAACGGAGTGATTGATGAAAATCGCTTCGCGCAAAAGACACGCTCTCGTGCTATTTCTGATTTTTCTTCACGGCGTCGTGATTGCCGGCGGTTTTGTGGCCCCTTACGATCCGATTCAACAAGAGCGGGAAAAACCGTATGCGCCGCCCACGGCGATTCATTTCTTCGACGCGCAGGGAAGGTTTCACCTTCGTCCGTTTGTTTTTTCGCAGCGAGTGAAAGAAGGATCTTTCGATCAATACGAAGACGATACGGCGGTTCGCGTACCAGTGAAGTTTTTCGTATCGGGCGCTCCGTACCGGCTGTTCGGATTCCTTCCCGCGAGGTTGCATCTGTTTGGAGCGAAAGAGGGAACAATCCATTTGCTGGGAACGGACGGGTACGGAAGAGATCTTTTTTCGCGGATTCTGTACGGCGGGCAGATTTCGCTTTTGGCCGGTCTGCTGGCCGCTTCCGTATCGTTGCTGATCGGGACGATTGTCGGAGGCGCGGCGGGATATTGGGGCGGGTGGACGGATTCGATCGCGATGCGGGCGGCGGAGTTGTGCCTGGCATTGCCGTGGCTCTATTTGTTGTTCGGCGTGCGCGCGTTTTTGCCGCTGCTGGTAAGTCCGGTGAAAGCGTTTTTGATTGTGGTGATCGCGATTGGCGCGCTGGGATGGGCGCGGCCGGCGCGGCTGGTGCGCGGCGTTGCGCTGAGCGCGAAAGAGCGCGATTTTGTGCGGGTGGCGCGAGGATTTGGCGCTTCGAACGCGTACATTTTACGGAGGCACATATTCCCGCAGACGAAAAGCGTGGTGCTGACGCAGGCGGCGATCCTGGTGCCGCAATTCATTCTGGCTGAAGTGACGTTGTCTTTTCTCGGATTGGGCATACCGGAGCCGGCGCCAAGCTGGGGAAATTTGCTGAGCAGCCTGCAACAGTACAGCGTGCTTTCGTCGTACTGGTGGATGTACTTGCCGGCGGCGGCAATGGTGCCGTTCTTTTTGGGCTACCTGGCCCTCGCGAGCGCGTTGCAAGAAGGTTCGCGGGCAGCCAAGATAGATTTGTAGAAACGCGTTTCATTTGGCAGGACACCATGACCGCGAAGTATGCGCACGCGATTCGAAGGGCAGCTTGGCTGGGACTGGCGTTGCTCCTCGGCCAGTCGCCTTGCCCCGCCGCGGCAACGCCGCAAACGCAGCCAGCCACGAAGACCGAGTTTTTGGTTTTGCAAGATCCGGTTGGCAAACGGGGCGGGCGCATTGTGCTTTCGCTGCGCGCGGAGCCGAAGACGCTGAACCCGATGATTGCGGCGGACGCGCCCTCGCGCGAAGTGATCGGCGCGATGCAGGCGGATTTGATTCATATCAACCGCAGCACGCAATTGACGGAGCCGGCGCTGGCGAAAAGCTGCAAGATTTCGAAAGACGGATTGGAATATGCGGTCGAATTGCGGCGCGGCGTGCAATTTTCCGACGGGCACGCAATGGATGCGGACGACGTGCTGTTTACGTTTCGGGTTTATCTGGATGAATCGATTCATGCGCCGCAACGCGACCTTTTGATTGTGGACGGAAAGCCGATCGAAGCGCGAAAGGTGGACGCGTACCACCTGGTGTTTCGGGTGGCGAAGCCGTACGGCGCCGGCGACCGATTGTTCGACGGCCTCGCGATTCTTCCGCGGCACAAGCTGGAAAAAACGTACGCGGAAGGGAAGCTGGCGCAGTCGGGTGCGCTTTCGGTTTCTCCGGCGGAGTGGGCGGGGCTTGGGCCGTTTCGGCTGAAGGAATACGTTGCGGGACAGCGGATTGTGCTGGAGCGAAATCCATTTTATTGGAAGACGGATTCGAAGGGCACGCGGCTGCCGTATCTGGATGAAATTGTGTTTCTGTTTGTGCCGAGCGCGGATGCGCAGGTCTTGCGATTTGAATCGGGCGAGACGGACATTGTGACGCGGCTGGGCGCGGAAAATTTTTCCGTGCTGTCGCGCCAAGCGCACGGTTTTACGATGACGGACGCGGGAGCGGGGCTTGAGTACAACTTTCTTTTTTTTAATTTGAACGAACCCAGCGCGAAAAGTTCCGCGGAGTCTCTGCGAAGGCAAGCGTGGTTCCGCGAGGTGAAGTTTCGGCAAGCGATTTCGGCGGCGGTGGATCGCGCGGCGATTGTGCGGCTGGTGTATCAGGGAAAAGGAGCGGCGCTTTGGGGGCCGGTGACGCCGGGAAATAAACGCTGGGCAAATACGGAGATAAAGCATCCGGCGCGGTCGCTGGAACGGGCGCGGGAACTTTTGCGCGAGGCGGGGTTTACCTGGAAAGGGGACGCCGGCGGCGAGCAGATCCTGGTTGATCCACACGCGAATCCGGTTGAATTTTCCATCCTGACGAGCGCTTCAAATGCCGACCGAACGAAAATGGCGACTCTTATTGCCGACGACCTGAAACAACTGGGGATTCGCGCGCAGGTCGTGCCGCTGGAATTCCGGTCGTTGCTGGACCGCGTCAATCAAACGAAAGAATACGATGCGTGCGTGCTGGGGCTGGCGAGTTTTGACGCGGATCCGAACTCCGACATCAACGTGTGGATTTCGAGCGGCGGAAGCCATTTTTGGAATCCATCCGAGGCGCATCCGGCAACGGCGTGGGAAGCGGAAATCGACAAACTGATGGAGCAGCAACTGGTTGCGAAAAGTTTTGCGGAAAGAAAAAAGAGTTACGACCGCGTGCAACAGATACTGGACGAGAATCAGCCGTTCATTTTTCTGGCGACGCCGGACATCCTGGTGGGCGCGAAAGATAATATTGGGAATTTTCAGCCGACGGTGCTGGAGCCGTACGCGCTGTGGAACGTTGAAACTCTATTTTTGCGGAATGCAGCGGAGAGTGGCGGCAAGTGAGCCCGGTGAGCGCGGACAACGAACAACAGGCGGCGCGAGTTACGTCGGACGCCGCGCTGGTGAAGCAGTGCCTCGCCGGAAAAGAAGAGGCGTGGGCGCAGCTGATCGATAAGTACAAGGCGCTGATCTATTCGGTTCCGGTGAGGTACGGATTGCCGCCGCAGGAAGCCGCGGACGTTTTTCAGGGCACGTGCATGGAGCTGTTGAAGCGTTTGCCGGATTTGCGCGAGCCGCGGGCGCTGCCGAAGTGGCTGATTCAGGTTGCGTATCACCAGTGCTATCACTGGAAAAGGCAGCAACAGCGGCTGGTGAGCCGCGACGGGGAAACGGAATTGCCGGAACCGGAAATTCCGCCCATGGCGGAAGAGCTTGTGCGGCAAACGGAAGAGGAACAGATCTTGCGCGAAGCGATGGCCGGACTGGCGCCGCGTTGCCGAAGATTGGTGGAGATGCTTTTTTTTGAGACGCCGGCGCGGCCGTACAGCGAAGTTGCAAGCGAATTGCAGCTTGCGGTGGGATCGATCGGGCTGACGCGGCAAAAGTGCATCGAGACGCTGCGGAAGCGTCTTGATGAATTGGGATTTTCATGACGGCCGGACAAGAGGCAACCTCCTCGCGCGATGTGCTGATTGAGGAACTGGCCCGCACCGAAAGCCAGGCTGACCGCGAACAAATACTGGCGAAAAGCCCGGCGCTTGTTGCCGCGGACGTTGTGACCGAACTGGCGGCGAAAGTCGTCGAACGAGTGCGCGTGGATACGCACCAGGCGCGCGCGCTGGCGGAATCGGCGTTGCTCATCGCAAACAAGTTGGGCGGAAAAGAAGAGCTTGCGGCCGGAATGCGGGCTAAAGCGAATGCACTTTATGCGAGCGGAGACCACAAAGAAGCAATCGTTCACCACGGGCAGGCGCTTGAACTGTATTTGCAGGCCGGGAACCAAAGGGAAGCGGCGCGTACGCTGAGCACCTCGATTCAGCCGCTGATTCTGATGGGAGAGTACGAGCGAGCGTACGAAGCTTCCGAACAAGCGCGGAAAATATTCACCGAACTGGGCGATCCGTGGCGGATTGCGCGGCTCGAAATCAATGCCGGAAACATTTTTCACCGGCAAGACCGTTTTGAAGAAGCGCTGGCGCACTACGATCGGGCTTACGCGGGAATGATCGAGCACCGCGACGTGGAAGGCACGGCAGTGGTATTGAGCAACATGGCGGTGTGCCTGATCAGCATGAACAATTTCCCGCGGGCGCTGTCGTCGTATCAACAAGCGCGAAAAGTCTGCGAAAAGGCCGGGATGCCGCTGCTGGTGGCGCAAGCGGACTACAACATCGCGTATTTGTATTACCTGCGCGGGGAGTATGGGAGCGCGATCGAACGGCTGTACGCGGCGAGGCGGGCGTGCGAAGCGACGGGCGACGCGTATCACTTTGCGCTGTGCCACCTGGATTTGTCGGACGTTTATCTGGAGCTCAATCTGAGCGAGGAAGCGCGAACGATCGCGCATGAAGGATTTTTGCGGTTTGAAGCGCAAGGGATGCGCTACGAAGCGGCGAAAACACTTGCGAATGAGGCGACCGCGTACGGGCAGCAAGGAAAAACCGTGCAAGCGCTGGAGCTTTTTGCGAAAGCGCGGGAAATGTTCGCGAAAGAGGCAAATCGCGTTTGGCCGAGGCTGCTGGATTTGTATCAGGCGTTGCTGCTTTTCCACGAAGGGCGCCACTTTGAAGCGCGGCGCCTGTGCGTAGCGGCGGCGGCATTTTTTGACGAGGCAATGCTGCGAAGCAAGGCGGTGATCGCGCACCTGCTGCTGGCGCGGATCGCGCTGCAACTGGGGGAGGCGGCGGAAGCGCAAAAGCAGGCGGACGCGGCGGTGGAGCGGCTCGCCTCCATCAAGACGCCCGTGCTCGAGTATCAAGTGCAATTCCTCCTCGGCCAGCTTGCGCAGCAAAAAGGGTACCTTGCCGCGGCGCACCATTCGTATCAAATGGCGCGGCAGGCGCTGGAATCCCTGCGAACGAGAATCCATACGGAGGAGCTGAAGATTTCTTTTGGCCGCAACCGGCTGCAGGTGTATGAAGCGCTCGTGGATATTTTGCTGGCGGGGGCGGCGGGCGAAGACTCCACCGCGGAGGCGTTTGCGTGCATTGAGGCGGCAAAATCTCGCAGCATGAGCGAAATGATTTTTCGAAGCGGACAAAGTTTGCCCATGGGCGAAGAAGGGCAAAGCAATCTTGTCCGGCGAATACGCGATCTGCGCGAGGATTTGAACTGGTATTACCACCGGATTGAATTGGAACAGCTCGGCGCGGAGACGAATGCCGAGAATCGGATTGCGCGGCTGCAGGAACAAGCGCAGGCGCACGAAAATGAATTGATGCGTACTTTGCGCGAATTGCCGGCGCACGAACGCGAAAACGCCACGCTGGAAGCGCCGAGCGATTTTTCGTTGCGTTATTTGCAGGATTGTTTGCCGGCGCATGCGGCGCTCGTGGAATACTATTCGACCGGCGACCGTCTGATCGCGGTGGTGGTAACGCGAAGCAAAGTGGAAATCGTTTCGGTGAGCGTGCTTTCGCGGATTCAGAACGCATTGCAACTATTGCGTTTTCAGCTTTCCAAGTTTCGCATGGGCTCTTCGTATTCGGAGCGATTCCTCGAGCCGATGCAGCGCGCCGCGGAATCGCATCTGGAACTGCTATACAAAGAACTGATCGCTCCGATTCGCCCGCAATTGTCGGGGGCCACGCATTTGGTGATCGTGCCGCACGGGCCGCTTCATTTCCTGCCGTTTCATGCGCTCCGGCAGCCGGGAAAATATCTATGCGACGATTTCTCGATTTCGTATGCGCCGAGCGCGACGGTTTTTGCGCTCTGCCAGCGAAAAGAAGCGAACGCGAATTTGCGGCCGGTGGTGTTTGGCGTGGCCGATCAAAATGCGCCGGAAATCGACAGGGAAGTGAAAGTCGTCGCGGAAATTTTGCCGGGAGCGGAGCTGCTTAGCGGAGAGCAGGCGACGATTGCGGCGCTGCGAGACCGTGGAGCTTCGGCGGGAATCCTGCACGTGGCGACGCACGGCGTTTACCGGCAGGATAACCCGATGTTTTCCGGGATTCGGCTGGGCGATGGTTATCTTTATCTTTACGATTTGTACCAGATGAGGATACCGGCGCGGCTCGTGACGCTGAGCGGATGTGCCACGGGAATGAACGTGGTGGCCGAAGGAGACGAACTACTCGGGCTGCAGCGTGGGCTGTTTTGCGCCGGGGCTTCCACGCTGCTGCTTTCGCTGTGGGATGTGCACGACGAAACGACGGCGGAGCTGATGAAGAATTTCTACGCGCGCTCGGCGGCTTCGAAGGATTTGGCCGGTTCTCTTCGGCTTGCCATGCAGGAGATTCGCGCCCGGCACCCGCACCCGTATTTTTGGGCGCCGTTCTTTTTGACCGGCCAGCTCGTTGATAACAAGCAACTTAACTAGTTTTTCCGCCTTGGTATTTTTCCGCCTCCCCGCTACCCCTTTTCTACGTACGGAGACCCCGGCCCGCACCGGGGGAATGCAAGAGTCAGGTTTCTGAGGGGGAACGAATTTATGACGCACTATTCGCCAGAGGAATGGATCGATTTTGTGAACGGGGTCGGCTTGCAGCAATCGCTGCAGGCGATGCAGAAGCATCTGGATGCAGGGTGTGAGCGCTGCCAAGAACGGGTTGCGATGTGGCGAAGAGTACGAAGTTCCGCTGCGTTGGACGCAAAGTTTCAGCCGTCCGCCGATACGGTTCGGGTGGCGAAGGCGGCATTTGGGAATGCCGGATTCGAATCGAAGCCAGGATTGGCCGGCATCATCGCGGAAGTGATTTTTGACAGTTTTCGGACGCCGGCGGCGGCGGGCGCGCGGTCGGCGGGAATGCAAAGCCGGCAGATGTTGTTTTCGGCCACGCCGTTTCAGATCGACGTGAACATCGAGGCAAAACCGGGGGAGTCGCGGTTAACGGTGACCGGACAGCTCATGGATACGTCGCAGCCGGACTCGATCGGCAAGGGCATACAGGTAACGCTTTCGAATCGTCGTGGACAGACCATCCGGACGGTAACCAACAGTTTTGGCGAATTTCACGGAGAAATTGAAAATCGCGGAGATCTGGAACTTACGTTTCTGGGACAAGCGGAAAAACCGATCGTCGTATCGCTGCGGGATGCACTGGCGTACATTCCCGGGCCAACGCGGAGCGGCGATTCGCACAAAGGCGTTGACTAAAAATTTTCCTGGTACTTCTGTACCAGATAGTCTGAACCAAAGGAGAAGTCACAAAAGGCCACTCGTACCATAGCCAGATTTCGGAGAGTTAGCGAGGCTTGAGGGGAATCCGAGAACTGGATATTTTACGAGAGGGCGGCAGGAGTTCCTGCAACGGACACAAACCAATATGAAAAAGTTAACTCTCAAGCTTGCATTCCTCTTCGCGGTAGTCGCGATGACCTCTACGAATGCCACGGCCGCCGATCAGCGGTACATCGTTCGAACCAGTGGCGGACTTTTGAGCGTACTGAGATTGTGCGCGTCCGCCGGATGCACGGTACAGGGCTCACTCGATGGAAATGTTGGCCAGACGTATCTGGTCACGTCCTCGCAAAACCTCATTGCGAACATTGTGAATACCCTTGGCAGCCTGGTGGAAGCGCTGCTCGGCATTCAGAGCGTCGAAGCCGATCAAGTTTTGCCGCTGCCTCAGGTCGCGCAGCAGCAACCGGGCACCGGGCTCTCTGATACGGCGCCGGTCAATTATTACGGGTCGGTGGTGTGGCACGGATATGCGGCACAACCGGCCACGTACATTATCCGGCTGCGCGACGCGCAGGCGGGGTTCGGCGTCAGCGGCCGAGGCGTGGTGGCTGTAATTGATACGGGCGTGGACCCGAATCACCCCGCCCTCGTTCCGGTATTGCTGCCCGGATACGACTTCACGCGCAACCAGGCCGGCGCTTCCGAGTGGAGCGACGTGGCGCAATTGCCAAACGGGCCAATCGACCAGAATTCGCAGGATCAACAGCCGGTGGTGGTGCAGCAATCGACTGCCGCCGTGCTGGACCAATCCACCGCCGCCGTGCTGGACGGCAGCCCGTACGTTGCATTCGGCCATGGAACGATGACGGCCGGATTGATCCATTTGGTGGCGCCGAAAGCGAAAATTCTGCCGCTGAAGGCGTTTTCGTCGGATGGCACCGCGTACCTTTCGAACATCATTGCCGCGCTTTACTATGCGCAACAGCACGGCGCGAACGTCGTCAACATGAGCTTCGATCTTTCCGTGCCGTCCAGCGCGCTTTCCAGCACGATTTCGCAATTGAACAAATCGGGCTTGATTCTCGTCGCCGCGGCGGGAAATGAAAACACCAGCGCCCGCGTCTACCCGGCGGCTTTGAACGGCAACGTGGTCGGCGTGGCTTCGACGACGAATTACGACACGCGTTCCTCTTTCTCGAACTACGGCTCCGCCGATGTGTGGATCGCGGCGCCGGGCGAAAACATCATCAGCACCTACCCCGGCGGCACGTACGGCAGTTCTTCGGGAACGTCGTTCAGCTCTCCGATCGTGGCCGGCACCGTTGCGCTGTGCCTCGATCTGAAGAGCGGCTTGAATCAAAACAAAGCGGCGAGTGCGCTGTCGCACGCCCGCCTGCTGACGCCAGACCTAAACCATGGCCGGTTGGATACGTACCAGACGCTGAGCGCGTGGTTCCTGAGCTGGTGAAACAGTTGAATTCGGCCAGCCCATTGACGATGCCTTCCGGCGAAGTGCTGCTCGCTTCGCCGGAAGGTTTTCGCATTAAGGTTCTGGAAGAGCAGGTAGCGGCGCTGCGCAACTCCGTAATCTGTGCTTTCAATCAACTGCTGGACTTGAAGGACTTGAATACGGGCGTGCATAGCACGCGGCTTGCGGAATGGGGTTTGCGCGTGGGCCAGGAGCTTGGGCTCGACGACGCCACGCTGCGCAATCTGGAAGTGGCCGCATTGTTGCACGACATCGGAAAAGTGGGCATACCGGATGCGATTCTTCGCAAGCCGGGCAAACTGGATCCGGACGAGTACGCGCTCATCAAGAAACATCCGGATTACGGGTGGGCCGTGCTGCGCATGTTGCCCGGATTCGAATCGGCCGCGCTGGACATTCTTCACCATCACGAAAGCGTGGACGGAACGGGATATCCCGCCGGACTGCGGAATTCGGAAATTCCCATCGTCTCGCGCATCGTTTGCGTCATCGACGCTTACGACGCGATGGTATCTTCACGGCCCTATCGCAAGGGCCTTCCGTTTGAAGAAGCTGCAAGAAGATTGACGGCGTGCAGCGGAACGCAGTTTGACGCCGACGTTGTGCGATCTTTCCTTCCCATTGCCCAGGCCGAGATGGAAACCGTGTTTGCCGCGGCCGGCACCGCGGTTGACTCCGCCCTCTGAAACGTCTCATCCGAAAAAAATTCTCAGCCGGTCGTGTTGTGCCGTCCCATCTTCCTTTTTTATCGCAAGTTCCTAAGGGCGGACGCGTCCGCAATTCAAATCGCGCGCGACACCTATTTTCATTCTGTGAGAATGCCAAGCGGCATGTTCTTGACTCGCTTCATTCATCGTGACAACGTAACCCGATTACCGGGGGTATACGCATGCGGATTCGTATTGCTTTTTTTCAGCAGGCAATTGCTTTTATTTTGGTCTTATTGCTGTGCGCCACCGCCGCGCGGGCGGATGTTACGGGGTCGATTCTCGGCGTCGTGACGGATCGTTCGCAGGGAGTCGTTGCCGGGGCAAAGATTGTTGTCACCAACGCAGAAACGAATTTCAAGCAGGAAACCACATCGGGCACGGACGGTACTTTCCGGTTCCTCGCGCTTCCCGTCGGAATTTACAAGCTCACCGTCAATGCGGGCGGTTTCCGGCCGTTTGACGAAACGGGCATCGTGCTCAAGGTCAACGACCAGTTGCGATTCGACGTCGTGCTCGACGTCGGCAACGTCAATGAAAAAGTGGAGATTTCCGCAAACGCCGTGCAGGTGCAAACGGAAAACACGCAGCTCGGCGACGTAATCGAATCCAAGAAAATGCTGGCGCTGCCTTTGAACGGCCGCAGTTACATCGATTTGCTGGGCCTGCAGGCCGGCGTCGCGCCGGGAACGGCCGGGACGATCGGTGGCGACCGTCAGGTTTCGGGCAATTTGAACGCGGGCAATATCTCCGTCAACGGCCAGCGCGAAACGGCGAACGCCTTTCTCGTCAATGGCGGCGATGTGAGCGAAGGCCGCAACCTTGGCGCCGGCCTGGTGCCAAACCTCGATTCGATCGAAGAGTTTCGCCTCATCACCAACAGCTTCGACGCCGAATACGGAAAATTCAGCGGCGCCGTGGTCAATGCGATCACAAAGAGCGGCACCAACAGTATTCACGGCGACGTCTTCGAATTCCTGCGCAACGATAAGTTCGATGCGAAAAACTATTTTTTCGCGGGAAAGTCCGAGTTGCGGCGCAATCAATTCGGGTACACCGTGGGCGGACCGGTCTGGAAAAACCATCTCTTCTTTTTTTCGGATTACCAGGGGACACGCGAAGTGTCCGGCGCGGAAGCTTCTGCGAACGTACCAACCACTCAACAGCGACAAGGCATTTTTGACCCTTGCAGCTTTGGCACTTTCGGCAAATCTTGTACGGACGGATCTTTCGTCCCCAATACCGTCGACGGTACCTTCTGGGCGCAGTTGCTTGATCAGAGGTTGGGCAATCCTGCTGGCACAACTTTTGTCGGCAAGCCATATAGTTTCCCGGAGACTAAAGACGCTCAAGGTAACGTCACCAGCCCGGCCTGCAGCTCGACGGCGCAGTGCGTATTTCCTGTTGACCCGACGACTGGGCTAGCAAATATTCCGACGGCGGCATTTAGCGCACCAGTTGCCAACGTATTGCCGTTCATTCCCACACCTACAGTCGGCGGCTGCCCAACCACAAACTTCTGCAACAACAGTCAGAAGAACTCCGTCACGGATAATAAGTATGGCGAGCGCATTGATTTCAACAACCAAAAAACGGGAAATTGGTCGTGGTACTACCACCTCGACAATACGCTCGTTGACAGCGCGTTGCCCGGCTTCGCCAGCGTACCCGGGTTTCCTTCGGAGACTCCTTCGCGGGCGCAGCAGTTCGTGATGAGCAACACCAAGACCCTTGGCTCCACGGCAGTCAACGAAGTGCGCGCCAGCATCTTCCGCACTACGCTGCATAAAGACAATCCGGCGGGCAGCTTCGCAAGTCTTTCTTCGCTCGGTTTCAAGACCGGCGCCGGTACACTCGGCATTGTCCCGATCGATGGGTATCCGCAGTATTTGCCGCAGATTACCTTCGGCAATCTCGGCTTGAACATCGGCGAACCCACCCTGAACACTTTTCAGCCCAACACCACCTACGTGATTAGCGACGTTTTTTCGAAGAGCACCGGCAAACACACTTGGAAGGTGGGAGGAGAGTTTCGCTACCTGCAGGTGAACGAACGCAACTTCGCCAGCCCGAACGGGGAATTCACCTTCGATGGCACGGTGACGGGAAGCGACGTCGCGGATTTCCTGCTGGGAGCAACTTCCAATATCAGTAACAATGCGCCGTATACGCAGGCGGCACTTCAGTTGCTTGACTCGCGCACGAAATATGGCGGCGCCTTTGGCCAGGACAGCTGGAAGGTCAAACCAAATCTTACGTTGAATCTTGGTTTGCGCTGGGAAGTCAGCACGCCGTGGTACGACACACAGGGAAAAATTCAGACGTTCGTGCCGGGCGAACAGTCCACCGTTTTTCCGCTCGCGCCGACCGGCCTGGTGTTTCCCGGCGATCCGGGCATTCCCAAGACGCTTGCTCCCACCCGGTACAACAACTTCGCTCCGCGCCTGGGACTCGCCTATTCACCGGGATTTAGCGACGGAATCTTGGGCAAAATCTTCGGTGGCCCCGGCAAGACCAGCATTCGCTCGTCCTACGGCATCTATTACACATCCGTCGAGGACTTGAATTTGTTTTTCGAAGTGGCCGATGCGCCGTTCGGATTGTTCTGGACGTCGCCGCAATCCGTCTTGTTTGACGAACCGTTCAAAATTCGCGCGAGCGGCCAGTCTCTGGGCCAGCGTTTTCCATTCACCGCGCCCATTCCCGGCGCCGCGTCGAACCAGACGCTGGGTTTTTCCGTCTACGAGCCGTTTAACTTCTTTCCCGGTTACAACATTCACAACCGGCTGCCGTACGGCGAGCACTTCAATCTCTCGCTTCAGCGCGAGCTGAGCAAGTCCACCGTGCTGACTTTGGCTTACGTCGGAACGGGTGGACACCACCTGATCACGCAAAACGAATCCAATCCTGGCGACGCCGCTCTTTGTCAGCAGCTAACTGCCGAAGGAGCGATCGATGTGACCAATGGTGGCACTGCCGGCTGTGGGCCCGGCCAAGAGAACGATGTTTTCCAGGTTGGAACGCCAGCTATTCCCTGCAACACGCCCACGCAAGTGCCGCTCGCCGGATGCGTTTACAGCACCCGGCACAGCCTCCTCAATCCAAATTTTTGTGCCGGCGGAGCGCAGATCTGCTTCGGTTCCGGGAATACCAACACGTTGACCACCGCGAATTCCATCTATCACGCGGGCGAAATCACAATCGAACGAAAAGCCAACGACGTAACATTTCTTGCCGCATACACGTTTTCGAAAGCGATCGACGACTCTTCCGCTTTCGGAGACTTGGTGAACTTCTCAAATCCCAAGTTGAGCCGTGGTTTATCGTCCACCGACGTGACCCACAATTTCGTGGCCAGTTATGTCTGGTCCATGCCGTTCGATCGGCTCTTCAAAGGCGCGCCGAAACGCTTGACGCAAGGCTGGCAGATGCAGGGCATCACGCGATTCTCAACGGGCTTTCCGATCCAGCTGAACCAGCCCAACGAAGATGTGTCTTTGGTGGGCAGTTCCGCCACCGATTTTCCTGATCGCGTGGGACCGGTTGTCACGGTGAATCCCCGTCAAGCGAATCCCAACTGCCAGACTTCAGACGGTACGGGATGCTACTTTCTTCCCGGCGCGTTTGCGCTCAACACAACACCGGGAACGTTCGGCACCGCGAACCGGCGCTTCTTCCATGGACCCGGATTCAACAACACCGACTTCGGCTTCCTGAAGCGGACCGTGATTCGAGAGCAAGTTGCCTTTGATTTGCGCATCGAATTCTTCAACATCTTCAATCATGCGCAATTCAACAATCCCGGCGGCAACATCGACGACCCGGGAACTTTTGGGATCGTCACAAGCGCGCGTGCTCCGCGAATCGGCCAGATCAGCGCGAAATTCTACTGGTAGTTTTCCCTCAACCGGCGGGGCGTGCGCTTTCGGGCGCCCTGCCTGTTATGCTTTCGCTTGCATGAGACCCTTTT
>Ga0209166_10000256_pt1 | contig 67652 bp, 72 predicted proteins | sample Coa_R1_3_FD_187151 | JGI IMG/M metagenome (GOLD analysis project Ga0209166, IMG submission 187151) | Surface soil microbial communities from Centralia Pennsylvania, which are recovering from an underground coalmine fire - Coalmine... | ecosystem: Environmental > Terrestrial > Soil >...
AGGTCGATGCCTGGGTCAAACATCGAAATCTGCACCACGCCAAGGCCGACTGGCACTTCACCACCGACGAGGCCCGCGTCAAACTCAAGCACCTATATCCCGTGCTTTAGATGAATCGACCGACTAGGTCGCAAAGTGAGCTTTTGAGGAGAGCTTTGGCTTCGGGAGATTCTTCCGGCAAGAGAAGCGTTTCCACGACTTGGAACTTGAACAACAGCGACGGTCGGTCCTTGGCGGCCAGGCCCGGCAATTGAGGGAGGATTTCCTCGCAGTCCTTCTGAAGCGCCGTCAGGCGCGCATCGAGGGCGTGCATCTCGGCGGCTTGCGGCATGGCGAGCTGCTGGGCGTCTGTGAGATTGAACCATTGGTGATGGTTCACCATGTGGTCTTCGAGCATCGCCCAACGTCCCGTGAGGGCGCGTCTCTCGGCCTCGATCGCAAGCCAAGCCTTGCAGAGAATTGTAGTCCGATCAATCGGCGCCAAGTGCTCCATACCCGGTAATAGCGGATTCACCGAAGCCGCCCCGATGAGCGCCCGACGGGAAATTGCACCGCCCGCTACAGAATCTGGATCAGGCATGTAAAGTCCCTAGGCGACGCGACTCGCGCCCGCGCGCAGGCATCGGATTGTCGGCGCTTTGTTACCTTAACATGGAACATTGTTCCATGTTCGTCAAGAAGGCTGGGCGATAAAATTCAATGCCGACGCTTACGTCGCTGCAGATGAGATTGGCGCGGACAGCGCTCGGCTTGGGAGTTCGTGATCTCGCCAAGGCTGCAGGAGTATCTCCGACGACCGTTGCGCGCTTCGAGTCGGGCCTAGGCGTGCATAGCGGTACACTCCAGAAGCTCCAGAAAGTGCTCGAGGATGGTGGTGTAACGTTCCTCGGTGAGGATGAAGCGGCAGGCAGCGGAATTCGCTTCAAATCGCGGACCTAGACCACACGGCCAAGACGAGCGGGGCACGAGTTCCTTGAATTCTGGGTCAGGCGATTACCCAGGGCCGGCGGGTCGACGATTGGCGGCGACTGGCGCGCAGAACTCCACAAGGCTCGTTTTCGCGTTAGTCTCCCGCCAAAGGCGATGGATGGAAAAGCCCGATGGAGATTGGCGAGTGGCGCGTGGAGCCCGATTGGGTTTTCGGCATCCAGGTCGACGAGACCTGCCGCCGCAACCTGGCCGATGGCGACTCTCAGCGCGGTGATGAACGACTGGCGCAGCGTCGGGGCGCGGGCCTGACGCACAAATGGATGGACGAGGCGGCGGGACCGAAATTCGGTCTGCACCGGCGTGAAATCGGACGCGGGCGGGCATGGCGGAATTGATGGCGCAATGACCTACTGTCTTGGCATCCTCTTGAAAGAGGGCCTGGTGCTGGCTTCAGATTCCAGGTCAAACGCTGGCGTCGACCAGGTCGTTCGGGTCTCAAAACTCAACCTAATGCCAGCCGCCCCCGACCGGGTTATCGCCATTCAGTCGTCCGGCAATCTGGCGACGACGCAAGCGGTCGTTACAACCTTGCACGAGGCCTTCGGCTCAGGCGAGCGCACCCACGATCTGACGCTCGCTGCGACCATGTTTGAGGCCGCCGCGCTCTTGGGGGCGACACTGCGCGCAACAGTTCAAGCCGACGGCGACTTCGTTTCGCGTTATGGAGACCCAAGCGCAGGCTTTCTGATCGGTGGGCAAATCGCCGGCGAGCCGGCGCGGCTCTTTCAAATCTACGCCGCCGGCAATTTCGTCGAAGCCTCGGTGCGCACGCCTTACCTACAGATCGGCGAGACCAAGTATGGAAAGCCGATTCTCGATCGATCTCTGACGAGCGATGCTTCGCTCAGGGAGTGTGCAAAACTTGCCCTGATCTCCTTCGACGCGACGATACGCAGCAACCTGTCGGTCGGCCTGCCCATCGATCTATTGCTCTACGAGGCCGACAGTCTTGCGCCGACCAACATAATCACGATCGAGGAGGACGACCCTTACTGGACCAATCTGCGACGGGCCTACGGAGAAGGTCTGGCGGCCTTGGTTTCCAGCCTGCCGCCACCGCCGCCCAACTGGGGGCCGTAAGAGGTGGAGGCGCAGCGGGGAGGATCTGGCGCCCAGCACGCCTTGCTCAAATCAGGGCCTCGAATTCGTCCACCAGCCTTTCGAGCTGCTTCATTCCCGCAGCCCAAAACGCCTTTTCACGGGGATTGAGACCAAAGGGCGCCAGCGCCTCGACGTAGGTGCGTGTGCCGCCAGCCGCCAGGAGATCTTCATAGAGCGGCGCAAACGCTTTTGGGTCGTCCCGCCGCTTCTCCATAAGCCCCCGAACCAAGAGGTCGCCGAAAGCGTAGGCGTACACATAGAAGGGTGCGTGAACGAAGTGACTTACGTAGGCCCAGTAGTGTTCATAGCCGCGATTGAGCTTGATGGCCGGCCCCAGGCTCTCGCCCATGCATTCCATCCAGATCGCGCCAATTTGTTCCGCCGACACCTCGCCCACCAGACGTGCAGCGTGGAAACGGGTCTCAAAGCGGTGGAAGGCCATTTGGCGAACCACCGTGTTGATTCCATCCTCAATCTTCCCAGCCAAAAGGCCTTTGCGCTCCGAAGCCGAGGCGTTGGCGAGCAGTCGCTCGAACACCAGGCCCTCGCCAAAGATTGAAGCCGTTTCGGCTAGCGTCAGCGGCGTATCAGCCAGCAGCGTGCCAAGCGGCGAACAAAGCGTCTGATGCACCGCGTGACCAAGCTCGTGAGCCAACGTCAGTACGTCGCGGCGTTCCCCCATATAATTCATAAAGACGTAGGGATGACGATTGGCGGTCACTGGATGCGAATAGGCTCCCGACTGCTTGCCGGTGCGAGGCTTTGCATCGATCCAAGGATGGGTGAAGAAGGTTTGAGCCGTGTCGGCGAACTTCGGGGCTAAGGCGCTAAAGCTCTCCAGGACCATCGCCTTCGCCTCATCCCAGGCGTAGGTGCGCGGCTGGACGGCGTCGAGTGGTGCATTACGATCCCAATGGTCGAGCACCTCGCGGCCCATGGCCTTGGCCTTCAGCCGGTAGTAGCGATGGCTGACCGGCTCGTAGGCTTCGACGACGGCGTCTTCAAGCGCGGCGACGGCGTCGGCGTGAACCTCGTTTGCAATGTGCCTGAAGGCGGCTGGCGCAGGGTACTTGCGCCAGCGGTCCTCAACCTGCTTTTCGAACGCCAAGGTGTTCAGGCAAAGGGCCAAGGTCGAGGTTCGCTCGGCGAGCGCCTTGGCGAGACCCTGGGCGGCCTGTTTTCGCCGCGCACCGTCTGGATCAGACAATCGATTTAGGGTTTGGGGCAGCGTGAGGGTTTCACGGCCGACCTTGGCGGTGAAGGCGGCGAGCGTCTCCTCCGATAGCCGGCTCCAATTGGCCACGGCCGGTCCACGATCGATCAACATCCGCTCCAGGTCTGGCGAAAGCTCGTGGGGTCGCGAAAGGCGGACGCGTCGGATCCAGGGGCGCCAACGCGCGGCTGGCTTATGCGCCCGAAAGGCCGCCTCGATCTCGTTGTCGTCGAGTTCGTTGATTTCGAGCGTGAAGAAGAGACTTTCCGCCGCGATCTGCGCCGAGCGGGCGCGAAGATCGCCTTCAAACTTGGACCAGGCTGGATCGTTTCGAGCGGTCGAGGCGGCTAACCCTGCATAGGCTGCAACGCTCCATAATCCGTTGGTCGCCGCCTCATAGTGCTGGATGGCGTTGTCGAGCAGTTCTCCCAAGAGCTGGGCGTCGCGTCGGCTTGCGACAAACCGTCCCTTGAGCGCCACGAGGGCGTCATTTTCGATCTTGGCCTGCGCCAGATCGGCTTCAATCTGCGGGTCATCGCGGCCGATATAGAGATCATCGAGCCGCCATTGCGGCAGAGCGTCAGTCTTGAATGGAGCGTTCATGGGAGGGGATTTAACCCCTCCCACGCTCGACCGCCATGGTGCAGGCTACTTACCGGAGACCGCACCTGGAAGCGGATCACCCTTGCCTTGGCCGACCAGGAACGCGCGGACATCCTCCACCTCCTGGGGCTTAAGGAAGCGCGAGAAGCTGACCATGCCGTTGTGCGCTTTCACGCCTTGCATCACCACCGAATTGAAATCGGCAGACGTAGTGATCAGGGGCGATCGCTTGAGATCAGGAAGCCACGACCCCGTCGCGTTGGCGCCGTGGCAGACTTGGCAATTGTCGTTGAAGACGACATAGCCGTTCTTCGGATCCCCACTGGTGGTGACCTTTGTAAGATCGATCTCCGGCTGCGCGGGCAGGACGAAGTCTGGGGCCTTGGCCGTCCCACCGATCTTGAAGACCAGCAGCCGTCCAGGAAGGCGCGGGCGCTTGGGCAGTAAAGACGGCGCAGAGACCTGTCCCCCGCCGCCCGAGCCAACCATGAGAGCCACGTATTGCTCACCGTTCAACTCATAGGTCATTGGCGCTGCAATCACGCCATTGCCGGTCGGATACGACCAGAGCTGTTTCCCATTGGTTGCGTCATAAGCGTAGAACTGGCCCTCCGCTGCACCTTGGAAGACAAGGTCTCCCCCCGTCGCCAGCACGCCGGCATTCCAGAAGTAGGGGCGCTGCACCGTCCAAACAGCCTTTTGATTGATCGGATCCCAGGCGATCAACGAGCCCTTGATCATCGCGGCCATGGCGGCGGTTTGGGCCGGCGTCATCGGCGTGGCGTTGGCCAGGAGATTGACGCCCAGGTTCCAGGCGCCGGGCTTATATTTGAAATCTTCTTCGTTCTGGAAAGCGAACGGCATCTGTTGAGCTGGAATATAGACCAGGCCGGTCTTCGGACTGAAGGCCATCGGATGCCAGTTGTGCGCCCCCAGCGGAGCGGGCATCTGCAGGTCGACGTCTTTCCCATAACGCGATTGGGGAGTTTCAATTGGCCGGCCGGTCGTCATGTCGATGCCGGTGGCCCAGGTGACCGGCACGAAATTCTTCGCTGAAAGCAGCTTCCCGTTCGTCCGGTCAATTACATAGAAGAAGCCATTCTTCGGCGCCTGCATCAGCACTTTGTGCGCCTGGCCGCCGATCGTCAGATCCGCCAGGATCATGGGCTGCACCGCCGAATAATCCCAGCTTTCGCCAGGATTGACTTGGTAGTGCCAGACGTATTCGCCGGTGTCGGCCTTCACCGCGACAATAGAAGAGACAAAGAGATTGTCGCCCTTTCCTCCCGAGCGTTCCTTCTGGTTCCACGGCGTTCCGTTGTCGACGCCGAAATAGATCATATCGAGGACCGGGTCGTAGACGATTGCGTCCCAAACCGTGCCCCCGCCGCCGACCAGCTTCCAGGCGCCCTCGGGCCAGGTCGCCTGGCCCTTCTGCTTTAGCACCTTGTCCGAGGCCGCCCCGTCCGGAGCGCCCGTGGGATTGGGGATGGTATAGAAGCGCCAGACCAATTTTCCGGTCGCCGCGTCGTAGGCGGAAATGTATCCCCGCACGCCATATTCGGCGCCGGAGTTGCCGATCAAGACCTTATCCTTCACCACACGCGGCGCGCCGGTGATCGTAAACGGCTTCTTGGGATCTGTTGTTTGCACAGACCAGTCGACGGCGCCGGTGCCAGCATCGAGGGCGACCAGACGTCCATCCAGGGTGCCGACGTAGACCTTTCCCTTCCAGACGGCGACGCCACGGTTCACGACATCACAACAGGCATCGAACCCTTTGTTGCCGTCGACCTTGGGGTCATAGGACCATTTGAGTTTTCCGGTGGCGGCGTCGAAGGCGTAGACCTTTGACCAAGCGGTCGTCGTATAAAGCACGCCATCCACCATCAGGGGCGTAGCTTCCTGACCCCGGTCGGTGTCGAATTGGGCGTACCAAGCCAAACCTAGCTGGCCCACGTTGGCCGCTGAGATCTTGTCTAGCGGGGAGAAGCGCTGTTCTGAGTAGCCTTTGCCATAGGATAGCCATTCGTTGTTCGCGTCAGCCGCAGCGATCCGCGCTCCATCGACGGTCCCAGCTGGGCCCTTTTGGCAGGCGGCGAGCAGACTGACGAGCGCCAGCGCCAGGCCCAACTTAATGATCCTCATGGTCGACCCTCTCCCTTGGCCATCGTTGCGGCCTTGGGGGTACTATGCGCGCAGTTCGCGGCTGGGCAAGCGCGTCGGGCGCAAGGCGCGTCGCTCGGCCGAACCGGACCTAGCGGGCGAAGCCCTCGATGCGCTCAACAATCCTATCGGCCGCAGCGTCCAGGTCGCCCGGCTGCAACTGCGCCAGATCAACGCAGCCGAGACCTGGCCGGACATCCTTGCGAGATGATCGTCGATAGGCTGGGTCGTAGTGCAACTCGATCAGGGCCAGCGCGAGGCCTTCGAAGTCTCCATCCTCTACGAGCTGGCTCCAGGCCTCCAGGCGCTTTCGCCCAGGCGGGGTCGGCAGCCGCCGCAGCACCTCGTTCAGCCCGGCGCGATCATCAATGATGTCTCCATAGGCTCGCACCAGATATCGCGCGCGCGCCTGCGCCGACGCCAAGAGCTCAATCCGGGGCGCCGAGGCCATGACCTGCCAAAGCCCAGGTGGGACCATGCGCTCACCGACCTTGCTCGACTCTGCTTCAAGCACCACCGGGCGCAAAGGATCAAGGCGATCCAATTCGGCCAACAGGTGAGATTCGAACATTTTCTGACTGGGTTGCGGCTGGCCCGCCACGCGCCCGAACAACGAGCCGCGATGCGCCGCAAGACCTTCCAGGTCGATGACCTGCTGACCGCGCGCGATCAAGCGTTGCAAGACCTCTGTCTTGCCCGAGCCGGTATAGCCGTCGATGAGCACGACGTTCAGGGCCAGCGGTGAGCCATAGAGCCTTTGGGTCACATGCCGACGCCAGGTCATATAGCCTCCCGCCAGGACCGTGGTGCGCCATCCGACCTGCGACAGGATGGTCGCCATGGCGTTCGACCTCATGCCGCCGCGCCAGCAGTAGATCAGCGGGTTAAAACCACCTGGTTTGTCGCCGAGCACTGTTTCCAAGTGTTGAGCGACATTTCGCGCAATGTAGGCTGCGCCGATGCGACGGGCTTTGAAGCGGCTCTCCTGAACATAGATTGCGCCCACCTCGGCGCGCTCGGCGTCTGAGAGCACCGGCAAGTTGATAGAGCCGGGCGCATGATCGAGGGCGTACTCGGCAGGGCTGCGCACATCGATGATCGCATCGAAGAGCGCCAGCCTGGCGGGGTCGGCGGTTTCAAGGATCTCAATGCCGGACACGCAATCGACCTTCGGCTTATGGGCGCAGGGCCCTTATAATCGAGCCTATGACAGTGATCTCGGCTGACGCCATCCCCCAACCTGCACGTTTGACCTCGCTAGCTCATGGCGGGGGATGCGGCTGCAAGCTCGCGCCGGCGGTACTGCAATCGATCCTTAAGGGAATGCCGACGACAGCTGCGTTCTCCAAACTTATCGTGGGCGCTGACACCAGTGATGACGCCGCGGTGTGGCGGCTCAACGACACACAAGCGCTCGTCGCCACCACTGACTTTTTCATGCCCGTCGTCGATGATCCGTTCGAGTTTGGCCGGATCGCGGCCACCAACGCCTTATCGGATGTCTACGCCATGGGCGGGGTTCCTATACTGGCCTTGGCGATCGTGGGCATGCCAATCGACAAGTTAAGCCCCCAAACCATAGGCGCCATTCTTGAGGGAGGCGCCTCGGTCTGCGCAGCGGCTGGCATTCCTGTCGCGGGTGGTCACTCCATCGATAGCGCCGAGCCGATCTATGGTCTTGTCGCGCTAGGACTTGTCCACCCCGACAGGGTCCTCACCAACCGCTCGGGTCGGCCTGGCGACGTGCTTATTTTGACAAAGCCTCTGGGCGTGGGCGTGCTGAGCGCAGCGTTCAAACAGGAAAAGATTTCCCCCGAAGGCTACGCCGCGCTGATCCGGTCCACCACGCAACTCAACTCCGTTGGCGGCGAGCTCGCCGCAGCGCCTGGCGTCCATTCGGTGACCGATGTCACCGGTTTTGGGCTCTTGGGCCACGCCCTGGAGATGTGCCGTGGCGCGGGGCTGGCCGCAGAAGTGATTGCAAATCCCCCGCTCCTGGCGACTGTCGAGGACCTGGCTCGCGCTGGCCTGCGCACCGGAGCTTCGTCAAGAAATTGGGAGAGCTATGGCGCGGCCGTGAGACTGTTCGACGATCTACCTGAGTGGCGACGTGACCTGCTCACCGATCCTCAAACCAGTGGTGGGTTGCTGATTGCGGTCGCCGAAGAAAGCGCCTCGCTCATACTCGAACTCGTCCGAAGCCGAGGCTTTGAAGGCGCAGCAGTCGTGGGGCGTCTCCTGGAGGGCCCTCCAGAAATCAGGTTGATCTAGCGGGCGGGAGCGGTCGGTCTCCGCGATGGCTACAAATTCCGCAACTTGCACGCGGCGGCTTGACGGAGCAATTTACGTTTGTAACTGTTCGACTGAAACTACGGACCAGAGCTATGACGCGAATATCGGGTGCTGAGAGTCAGGTGATGGAAGCGGTCTGGAACAAGGGCCCGCTCTCTGCTGACGAGATCGTAGCTGAAGTCGGCGCTCCACAGAGCTGGGGCGAAGCGACAGTTAAGACGCTGATCAATCGTCTCCTGAAAAAGAAAGCTCTTGTTTCCGAGCGTAGCGAGGGGCGTACGCGCTATCGGGCCCTCGTCAGCCGCGCCGACTACGTGCAGCTCGAGAGCCAGGGGCTCCTGGATCGTCTCTTTGGCGGCGAGCTTGCCCCGTTGGTCGCTCACTACGCCAAACACAGAAAACTTTCGCCCGGCGAGGTGGCGCGACTGAAGCGCCTGATCGAGGGCCTCGACAATGGCGAGTGACGTCCTTGCAGGCCTCATCCATCTAAACCTCGCCGCCGCCGCCGCGATCCTCGTGGTTTTAGCGGCGAGAACCAAGGTGAGGCGACATTTCGGGGCGGAGCTTGCCTATTGCCTTTGGGTCTGCGTCCCCGTGGCGGCGATGTTTGCTCTGCTGCCCGCCGCCGCGGCGACCAGGATTTACCCGCCTGGCGTGGGCCCGCATTTCGATCCGATCTTTATGGCCTCACAAGCGCTGGACCAATCACCGTCCGCAATGCTGCTTACGCTCTGGGCGCTTGGAGCAGCCTTGGGAGGGGCGGTCGTCGCCCAGCGCCAACTTCGATTCCTTCGCATGGCCCGCCGCGGCCTCGCCGGGCCAGCGGTGACGGGCTTCTTTTCCCCGCGCATCGTGATGCCCGCCAATGCCGACGCGCTCTATTCCACTGATGAACGCGCGCTGATCCGGGCGCATGAACGCACGCACATCGACCGCGGTGACCCACGCACCAATGGGTTCATCGCCGTGGCTCAGTGTCTCTTCTGGTTCAATCCGCTGATTCATCTGGCCGCTTATGAAGCAAGACTTGATCAGGAATTAGCTTGCGACGCTGCCGTGCTGGCGCGTCGCTCCAGCCAAAAACGACTCTATGCCGAAACCTTGCTCAAGACGCAGATTGGCGGGATAGCGACGCCATTGGGCTGCCACTGGCTCACCGGCGCCGCGCCACATCCGTTGGAACAAAGGATCCGCAGTCTGGGTCGCACGGCGCCCAACGACCGGCGCCGCGATGAAGGCTTGATCATAATCGGCTTCGCGCTCGCCCTGGCGGCTTATGGCGCATGGAAAGCTCAACCCGCCAGCGTCGCCCAGGGCATGCCGCCGCCCTATCCGCCCACGCTTGAGGTTGAGCACAACATGCAAGCTGTCATTCTATCGCCCGTCTACCGCTAATCATTTCTCCCGGGGCGCGTCATGGTTTTAGGCCCAGGGTTCTCCCTGGAGCTCCAGCTGCATCCAGGTAGGTCTCGCCTCCAGCCACCTGAGCATTCAGGATCGTTACGAAGCCATTTGCAGCGGGCTTCGAACGAAGCGTGACATCTCGAACCTCTGGCGGGGCTGCGCGCGTTGTCAGAGCTTCGCTCATGACGCGGCCGATGGCGTGTCCGTTAGCGGAGAGCTGAAGGCCCAGTATGTGAGCGACGGTGTTGGCCCAGTCAGCGTTGCTGACGGGAGCGCGATCCACGAAACGGGTTCTGAAGTCAGGCCCGATCGCGGCCATGAAATTGTGGGTGTCCTGGCGACCCAGTGTCCCGTGGATGCCCTGCCCCTGCTGCTGGCCACTGTCAGCAACTTCTGCGCCGCACATCTCAGGATCAGCACAGCCCGTCGAAAAGCTGCGGAACGAGACGACAATTGAAGGCTGCGGAGTTCGCGCTGAGCCGATCAGGTTGATCTTGCTCATGGGAAGGGCGCCAGGAATGTCGCCCAATGCATCGTTTACAAAGATCGCAGCGACGTAATCCTGGCGGGAAAGCTGATCGATCACCTTTCGGGCAAGATTTTTTGCATCGGGCTGCGGAAGATAAAGGAAACTGGTTCCACCGTTCGGGGCGATGACGATATCGGGGTGGGCGGGATCGCGGCCAAGTAACGCACCCCCTCTTGGGTAGGCGCCCTGGGACGGGTGTACGGCGACCCCGCGGATCGTAAAGAGCGGCAACTCGAGGGCCTTAGCCATATCGATCGCCAAGAACCCTCGCGGCAGGAAACCCGGCTTCACATCAGGGTACCTGAGGGACGCTGAATAGCTCTGCGAACCCTGCAGCACCTTGGTTGCAAATCCGTGGTCGGCGGTGACAAGGATGTCGGTGTCGCCGTCCAACCCCTGGGCTTTCAGCGCATCGCGAAGCGCCTGCAGGTCATTGGATGCATTGCGGATAGCCGCTTTAGACGTGGGACCGTTAATTCCGGGGGTGAGGCTGTTCAGGCTATCGCCGTTGCCGTGCTGGGTGCCGTCTGGATCGAGCGACCAGAAGACCATGACGAACGGCTTTCCCTGAGCCTTGAACCGCGGCAGCAGGACCTTGGTCGCAACGCCCACGAACCAATCCTGCTGCGCCACATTGGCTTGCAAGGTCCCAGGCGTCTTGAAATCTCCACCGCTGAATTCGGGCCCTCTGCGCGGCGGGGTGGGCGCGAGCCCCGCAGCCTTGATGGCCGCCGCGATCTCGGGCGCCAAGGCGATGGCTCTGCTCTCGCCATAGGCGCTATCCAGGATGATAGTCCCTCCGCCGTCCCGCGCCGTGACATCCTGGACGCCGACGGGACCTTCCTTGCCGAGCGCGGCTGTGGCGTAACCCTTGGCTCGAGCGGCTTGCAGCAGGCTCTTTTCACCCAGGTAATCCCCGCCGAAGCGCTGGTTCATCTGGCCTAGCATGGCGTCGTCTTCGAAGTCGCCGAGGACGGAATCGCCGGCGCCTGAGAAGGGCTGGGGGCCGACATAAATCGTATTGGCGAAATCGCCGGTGTCAGCCAGCAGGTGTCCCGTGGCGATGGCCGAACCGTTCGCGGTGGTGACGGTCGGATAAAGCGAGTGACTGTTCTCAAAATCGACACCTTCGCTGCGGACAGCAGCCAGGGCCGGCGCAGTTTCAGGCGTCACGCTGTGGGAGCGAAGTCCGTCGGCGACGAAGATGATCACATTGTGCGGCGTCGCTTCAGCCGAGGCTGACCACAGGAATGCTGCAGCAAACGCGCCAGCGGCGGCAAGTTTCAAAGATTGCATCGAGGGGCCATAGCTGGGGTTCGTAACAGTTCGGTTTCCCGATCGTCGCAAATCCTAGCAAAGTGACGCCTGCACGGCCTGGGCTCGGAAGGAACTTCGGCGCTTTCGAGCGGCCAATGGAGCCGTCAAACCGGGTTGCGCCGTTAACCCCTGACTCAGGTCTGAGAAACGCGTCCTTTACGCCTGCCCTGTATCAATTCGTGACAACAGGAGCCTTCGTCCATGAGGCGGATGGCCAGTTATGGTGGGTGTCTTCGTATGGTCAAAACCGTCCTTGTCGTTGATGACGACCCGACGCAGCGTCGTCTGATCCAGGCTGTCCTCGAGCGCGAGGGCTTTGGTGTCCTGCACGCCGAGAACGGCGATCAGGCCATCGAGCGCCTGGGATCGGGTTCGACGATCGATGTCGTCCTCCTCGACCTGGTCATGCCGGGCATGACGGGTCAGGACACGCTCGTCGAAATGCGCGCGCGCGGTTTCTTCCAGCCGGTGATCGTCGTCACCGCCACAGGCGGGGTCGACACGATTGTCCAGGCGATGCAGGCCGGGGCCATGGACTTCTTCGTCAAACCCGCCGCGCCGGAACGAATTATAGTCTCAATCCGCAACGCGCTTTCGATGGGCGCGCTCAAGGGCGAGGTCGACCGGCTCAAGAAGCATGCGACCGGCAGAACCAGCTTTGACGACCTGATCGGGACGTCTGGCGCCATGACCATGGTCAAGCGCCTGGGAGAACGGGCGGCGAAATCCTCGATCCCCATCCTGATCACTGGCGAAAGCGGCGTCGGCAAGGAGGTCATCGCGCGCGCGGTGCATGGCTCATCCGAGCGCTCCGGCAAGCCTTTCGTAGCTGTGAACTGCGGTGCGATCCCCGAAAACCTCGTGGAATCCATCCTTTTTGGACATGAAAAGGGAAGTTTCACCGGTGCGACGGATAAGCACCTTGGAAAGTTCCAAGAGGCGAATGGCGGCACGCTCTTCCTTGACGAAGTCGGCGAGCTTCCCTTGGACATTCAGGTCAAACTGCTGCGCGCGCTGCAAGAAAGTGAGATCGATGCAGTGGGCGGCAAACGTCCGATCAAAGTCGATGTGCGCATAGTCTCGGCGACCAATCGCGACCTCTCGCTTGCGGTGAAGGAAGGCCGCTTCCGCGAAGACCTCTATTATCGATTGAACGTTTTTCCGATCGAGGCGCCAGCACTGCGTGACCGCAAGGAGGACGTTCCAGCCCTCGTTGATTGCTTCGTCAAACGGTTCAATGTCGAAGAAGGCAAGTCCGTGGTCGGCGCAACGGCAGAAACCATGGCCTACCTTTCAGCCTTCGATTGGCCGGGAAATGTTCGCCAGCTCGAAAATGCGGTCTACCGCGCGATTGTTTTAGCTGACGCACCTTACCTGCAGCCGCACGACTTCCCTGCGATCTCCGGTGTCGCGCCGCCAGTTCAATCGCAAGACGTCTCGCCCACCCCATCAAGCTCGCCGCCGACGGCAGACCAGCTCATGGGTGAAATGCCCCTGGCCGTGCCAGTCCGCATTCTCGACGCGCGCGGCCACCTTCGAACGCTGGAAGAAATCGAACGCGACCTCATCCAACTCGCCATCGAAATCTACGCTGGGCACATGAGCGAGGTGGCCCGTCGGCTCGGCATCGGCCGCTCGACACTCTACCGCAAGGTTCGCGAGCAGGGCCTCGAAGACGTGATCAAGGGAGCATGCGATGAAACAGCCGACCAAGCTGACGCCCAAGTCGCGTGAGGGGCGATCGCGTGAACAGCGCCTCGCGGCGTTGATCGGTCTGTCCAAGCGCGGCGCAAACAAGCCCAAGGCCGCCTGATCGATCAACTAACTGCTTCCCTTGCGGAAATAACCTCGCAACATTGGCGCCGACCCTTGACGCCAAAATTGCAGGGAGGCACCCACCATGTGCGACGACGAAATTCATCAAGGTTTAGTAGATCCCAAAGTATCGCGCCGAGCCTTCGGTCTTTCCGCCGCGGCCGCCGCCACGCTGGCGGCCACCTTGGCCCATGCGCAGGACTCGGTCGTCGAGAAGGACGTCGACGTAAAGACGCCCGACGGCATGGCCGACGCGGCGCTCTTCTACCCCAAGGGCAATGGCAAGTGGCCCGCCGTTCTGATCTGGACCGATATTCTGGGCCTACGCCCAGCGTTTCGCGACATGGGCCGCCGACTGGCGGCTCAGGGTTATGTGGTGCTGGTGCCAAATCCCTTCTACCGCAAGGGCCGGGCTCCAGGCGTCACTGAAGGCCTGGATTTCAGCAAGGCCGAAGATCGCGCGAAGTTTGGGCCCTTGGCTGCGTCCATCTCCGCGCCCGGAGCCGTTGAAGGCGATGCGCCAGCCTTCTTGGCTTTCCTCGACGCTCAACCGCAGACCGATAGGAAGAAGAAGGCCGGCACTCAGGGCTACTGCATGGGCGGACCCTTGGTATTCCGCACGGCCGCGATCCTTCCGGATCGCATCGCAGGCGCCGTCACCTGTCACGGCGGGGGTCTGGTCACCAAGACAGAGACCAGCCCGCACCTTTTGATCCCAAAGATGAAAGCTGAAGTCTATTCGGCTGTGGCCGCCAATGATGACGAGCGCTCACCAACCGACAAGGATGTCCTGAAAAAGGCCTTCGCCGACGCCGGCAAGAAGGCCACGGTCCTTGTTTACGATGGATGCCAGCATGGTTGGTGCGTCAAAGGCAGCGCCGTCTACAACGAGGTCGGCGCCGAGAAGGCCTGGACGGAGTTGACCGCACTCTACAAGCGCAATCTGGTCTGAGCGCTCGCCCTGGCCCCAGGTCGGGTCGGGTCGGGTCGAGTCGGCGGAGGTTTCGCCTTCGCGGAGCGAATTAAAGAAGAGGTCGTCTCAGGCGACCTCTTCTTCAGATCCTCAAGCGATAACGCGCCAAGGCCTCGTAGTGCGGACGCCCAAGCTCGGCGATCCGCTGCAGGTTGCCGGGCAAGACCGAACGGGGCGCAGGTTGTTGCGCCTCAAATCCGGTTGAACGCTCCACGGCTTCGTACCAGGCCGGCGCCCAGACGCCATCGCTTGGGCGTCGACCAGACGGCCAACTCAGCATCTCCTTGCAAAATTCAATCCCGAGCGCCTCACAAAGCCGAGACAGAGCCGATTGCGGCGCGGCTAGCACATCAACGCCTTCGATGACCGCAGGCGCATACCCCAGTCGATCGGCCTCGCGCTCGAAGAGCTCGCGTTGCCGCACGACGCCGATATCCTCAAGCCTCACCTCGGCGCGCTTCTGAGAATAGGATCTCAAGACTGCAGCTGGGTCACGGATGAGAAAGGCGTTGCGGCAGGCTCTCGTCCAGTCGAGCCCGAATTCCGGCAACATGTGGTGCGTCATTTGTTTTTGGTAGAAGACAGCTGCAGGCCTGTCGGTCACCAGGGCTTTGGCGACGACCCGCCACTCCTGCGGCTGGGAGGCCAGAACTTCGTCTCTCATTGGATGATCGAGCCCGGTTTTCGCCAGATAGGCGGCGTAAAACGGCTCGTCGATGACGGCGCAGTCGGGACGATTTTCGAAGGCGCGCATCATTGCCGTGGAGATATTGCGCGGCCCTGACCACATGGCGATCCGGATCGTCATCAGCCGTCTGTGTCTTTCAGCGTCTCATAGAGGGCGCGCAAGCGCGTGGTCATCGGACCTGGCGACCCGAACGGCAATACATGGCCATCGACTTGCCTGACCGGGGTTAAACCTCCGAATGTCCCGGTTACAAAGGCCTCGTCGGCTAAATGCAGGTCTCTTAGCGGAAAGTGGCCAAGCTCGATGGGTATGGAGTTGGCCTTGCAAAGGCCGATGACATTGGCCCGCGTCACGCCGTTGAAGCAGAAGGCGCCAGTCGAGGTGCGAACCTTTCCGTCCCTGACCCAAAAAAGGTTGGTGGCGTTGCAACTGGAGACGTGATCACCCGGGTCGAGCATGACCGCCTCGTCAGCGCCGGCGGCGATGGCCTCAAGCAGCGCAGTGATGAGGTTAAGACGGCTGTGGGAGTTCAGCCGCATGTCGAACATTTCCGCCGGAGAACAGCGGATCGACGCGGTGAAGAGCGACAACCCCTGGGTGAGGATCTGCGCCGAAGGTTCTTTATATTCAGCGGTGATGACAATGGTGGGCTTACCCAGCCAATTGCGAGGATCCTGGTTCGCCGCCGCTTTTTCACCGCGCGTCACCATCAATCGAAGGTGCGCCCCATGCTCCATGTGATTGGCGGCCAAGGTGCGCGCCAGCTCAGCAGTCAGTTCCTCGCGGCTCAGGCCAATGTCGAGCCCAATGGATTGGAGTCCGGCATATAGCCGATCCAGATGCGCCTGCAGGAAGAGCAGTTTCCCCTTGTGCAGCCGCAGCCCTTCCCAGACCCCGTCACCCAGCACAAACCCTGCGTCAAAGATCGAGACTTTCGCCTCGGTGCGCGGAACAAGCGCACCGTTGAGGTAGATGCTGAGGTCCGCATTGCGCGGGTCAACGGTGAAGTCCTGACTTCCAGCCATGGTTCATAGTTCTATTTGGCGAGATAGAAGGACACCAGAGCGGAGGACTGAGCCCATGAAAAGCAACATCGGGGGATCAACAGCAGCAGCAGAGCTCTCGGAATTGACGCTCTGGGCCAATCCCGCCCCGCCGATCACCTCGGCTGAACGGGCTGAACGCATCGCCCGCGCCCAATTCTTGATGGCCCGCGTCGAGGCTGACGCCCTGATCATCGGGGCGGGCGCGTCTTTGCGCTACTTCACCGGCGTCAGCTGGAACGCCACTGAACGCTTTGTGGCGATGATCCTGCCCCGCTCAGGCGGGCCGGTGATGATCTGTCCGCGCTTCGAGCTGGGCTCACTTGAGGCTGCGCTTGCGATCAAGGCCAGCATCGCGCTTTGGGAGGAACATGAGAGCCCCTATGCGCTGGCTGCCCGCGAAATGTCCAAACTGGGCGTGGCGAGCTTGGCCATCGACCCGGCCCTGCCGTTTTTCAATTTCGACGGCCTGCGCTCTGCGGCCCCTCAGCTTTCCACGCTCAGCGGCGCATCGATCGTCGATGGCTGTCGAATGATAAAATCTACCGCGGAACTGGCTCTGCTGAGCCAGGCCAAGCACATGACATTGGAAGTCCACCGCCGGGCCGCCCGGGTGCTGGCGGCCGGCATTACGACAACAGCCGTACGCCGCTTCATCGACCAGGCCCACCGCGCGCTTGGGGCGGATGACGGTTCATCGTTCTGCGCTGTGCAATTTGGCCAGGCGAGCGCCTATCCCCATGGGCTTCCGGGCGAACAACGCCTGAGTGAAGGCGATATCGTACTGATTGACACCGGCTGTCGGGTCCAAGGCTACAATTCCGACATCACGCGCACCTATGTGTTCGGTGATCCGAACGCCGAGCAGCGACGGGTCTTTGAGGTCGAAAAGCAAGCCCAGGCTGCAGCTTTCGCGGCTGTAAAGCCGGGCGTGGCCTGTGAAGAAATCGATGCGGTCGCCCGACGGGTGCTGGAGGCTGAAGGATTTGGTCCTGGCTACGCGTTACCCGGCCTGCCGCACCGAACCGGGCATGGCGTCGGTCTTTCGATCCACGAGGCGCCTTACCTCGTGCGGGGTGACAAGACCCCGCTCCAGCCCGGAATGTGCTTTTCAAACGAGCCGATGATCGTATTGCCCGAGACGTTCGGCGTGCGCCTGGAAGATCATTTCTATGTCACCCAGGACGGCGCGGCCTGGTTTACAGAACCGCAGCCAAGTCTTGAGGAGCCTGTCGCCCCGGTGAAACGCTAAGCTGCGGCCCAGGCCCGAGGATCAAGCGCCTCAGGATCGTCGAGCGCCATCTCATCCCAATCAAGATCCGGCGGCGGGCTCATCGCAGCAGCGATCACCGCGGACATTTCAGCAGCGGAGCAGACGCCGACCAGCACGCAAGAAGCCTCCGGCCGGGTCAAGGCGAAGCCCAGAGCCGCTTGCAAAGGATCGGAACGGCCTTCAGCAATCAGGCGGCGGGCCCGGCTGATCCGGCCTGCGGCGGCCTTAAGATGAGTGGGCGCGCGGTCGGGAGGAAGGAACAGCAGTCCGTTGAGGAAGATCGAACGCAGATGGATCTCGATCCCCATTCCGGCCAATTCCGAAAGCGTGCCATCGATCAGCATGCGCTGGTCAAGCAGGGACGCAGGAGCCTGAACCAGATCGGGCTTGAACCGCCGGGCGAGCCCTACGGGATCATCGGAGGCATAGACTGAGACGCCGATCTTCTTACAGACCCCCTCGTCCTTGAGCTTGCGCAACCGATCCCAAAGTTCGGCTCCATGGGGGCCGAAAAGGTCGGTGGCGGAGGGAGCCAAGATCGCATCAACCTGGCTTGTTCCCAGGCGAGCGAGCTGGGCGCGCACTTCGGTCTCAACGAGGTCTGCACCGCGGTCGGGACGCACAGTGGTGACCGTAAGGCGAAAGGGATTGGGTTTTGGAAGCACTTGGCCCAGCGTAATCTCAGCGGCGTTGGGATGGCGCCCCACCTCCAGGACACCCATGCCCGACCGAGCGGCGACGGAGAGGATTTCACGGGCCTCAGCATCGCGCGAGCGGCCACGCAAGCCCGCCTGTTGGTCCAGGCCGAACTGTCCGGACCCAAGGCCGAGCTTGTTCATCAAGGGCGTCATGTTGTCGGGCGACTCGGGATCACTTCCTAAGAAGCGGCATGTTTGGCCTATGATGCCTAAGAACCCGTATCCAGGACCTTTCCAGGGGGTTAAATTTTGAGTTCCCGTGAGCCCCTCCCCGAGTGGCCCCTGTTCGGCATGACCGGCGACGTTCGGCCGACGCTCTTGAATGTTCGCAGCGCCGGCTCAGCCTGTACGCTTGCGACGCTGATCGCTGTCGAAGGCGGCGGCCCCAGGCCGACCGGCGCGCAGATGGTTTTCGCGCCTGGAACAACGGCTGGATATTTCTCTGGGGGATGCGTCGAAGCTGATGTCGCCGACCACGCCTTCGCCTGCCTGGCCGATGCGCAGCCCCGATCGCTGGTCTATGGCGAGGGAAGTCCCTGGCCGGATATCCAACTCCTCTGCGGTGCGCGGATCGAGATTTTCCTGGAGCGCGTGGCGCCTGACGATGAGGCGCTGAGCAAGTTGCTGAGCGCATTTGCCGAACGTCGCGCGATCACCTGGGTCAGCGATGGACGCAGGCGAGAATGCAGCGAGGGGCTCTCGCCTTGGCCCGGCGCCAAAGTCGCGCGCCTCTATGAGCCCACCCCACGCCTGATTGTGGTTGGCGGTGATCCGACCGCGCTGGCGATCGCCCAGCTGGGCGCTCAGTCCGAATTTGAAACCACGCTGGTGCGCCCGAAGGGCCCGCAATCGCCCCCGCCGATCGGCGGCCTGGCCTATAGTCGCGCCGAGCCTGATCAGGCTTTCGCAGAAATTGGCGTCGACCCTTGGACCTCGATCGCCATCGCCACGCATGACCTGGAGACCGATCGCGCGGCTCTGCGCGCGGCTCTTCCATCAGCTGCGACCTATGTCGGGCTCCTGGGAGCGCGTCGCAGAATTGCTGACCGATTGGGTCCGCTCCGCGCCGAGGGGGTCGGAGACGATATTTTCGAAAAATTGCACGCCCCGATCGGCCTCGATATCGGCGGTAAGGCTCCGTGGGAGGTGGCCGTCTCGGTGATCGGCGAGATCACTGCGCTTCGCTATGCGCGCGAAAGCGGCAATACCTCGACGAGTGCGCCTGCGTCGGCCGCCCCAGCTCCCGCCAAACGGCGTATCAATGCGTCGGATGCGGCGAAAACACTGACAAGAGAAGAATCCTGATCGCGATAGGCTTGCACCGAGACTGCGCCATCATCCTCGAAACGAAGCTTGGCGCGCATCCAGTGTTCGCGCGCGCCGTTGGGCGGCAGAGCTTGGACCAGCCGCGCGCTGATCGTCTTCGGCACGGTTGCGCCGCCCTGATAGGCGTTCAAAATTGAATGCAGAAACATTTCGGCGCAGACGAAGGCCGAGGCCGGATTGCCCGGCAGGCCCAGCATGCGCCGGCCATCTCCAAGCACGCCGAAGAATGTGGGCTTTCCTGGACGCACATTGACGCTCTCGACCCGCAGGGAAAGGTCGAGCGCCTGGGCGGCCGCCCGCACCAGATCATGATCACCTACCGAAGCGCCGCCGACGGTCACGACAAGGTCGGCCTCTGCGTCCCTGAGCGCAGCGATGACAGCGCCCAAGTCGTCGCGCACCGGTTTTGCGCGCACGACGTCACCGCCCCAGCCGTCGACCATCGCGGCCAGGGCAGGGACGCCGGAATCGTAGATTTGAAACCTGCCTGGCCTTGCCGGCGCCTCGACGATTTCCTCGCCCGTCGAAAGGAGCGCCACGCGCGGTCGCATGTAGACGCACACCTGCGCACGTCCAGCCGACGCGGCCAGCGACAACCGCCATGGGTCAATGCGGGTTCCGCGTTCAAGCAGCACCGCGCCTGATTTGAAATCGCCTCCCGCTGGTCGCAGAAAATTTCCGGACGCGACTTGGGGTATCCGCACCCGCTCGCCATCCCGCTCAGCGTCCTCCTGGATCACGATGGCGTCGCAACCCTGCGGCACAGCTGCACCAGTGAAGATCCTTACCGCCTCGCCAGCTCTCACAAGGCCTTCAAAGCCGCGCCCAGCGGCACTTTCGCCAACTATGGTCAAAACGCCGGGCCCATCGCTGGCCCGCACCGCCCACCCGTCCATCGCCGAGGCCGCAAACGGCGGTTGGTCTCGGCTGGCGGTCACGTCCTCGGCGAGCACCCGACCAACGGCCTGGGCAAGAGCAACGTTGTGGCTTGGTCGCGCTTGGATCTCGGCGAGCATCCGTTGGCGGGCGTCCTCGACCGTCAGCAGCCTCACGCCCGCCAGTCCCCACTTTCGCCGCCGGTCTTGGAGACGAGCTTGACGCTTTCGATGACCATGCCTTTCTCTGCGGCCTTGAGCATGTCGTAGAGGGTCAGACAGGCGACGGAGACGGCGGTCAGAGCCTCCATTTCAACGCCTGTCGGCCCGGTTGTCTTGACGCGAGCGGTGACCGAAAGCCCACCCTCGGCCGGCTCAACCGTTACTTCGACCTTGGACAGGGCCAGCGGGTGGCACATCGGGATCAAATCCGAAGTACGTTTGGCCGCCATGACGCCGGCGATCTCGGCCACGCTGCGCACCTGGCCCTTTTTCGCCTTTCCAGAAACCGCCAGCGCCAGGGTCGCCGGGCTCATGCGCAGCAGGCCCGTCGCAACCGCCTCACGCGCCGATGACGCCTTTTCGGAGACATCAACCATTCGCGCACGGCCATCGCCGTCAAGATGGGTGAGCGCGCTCACGCCTCGAGAAGCCTTGGCATAAGCTCGACCATGTTGCAGGGGCCATGACGGCTATCAAGCTGGGCTGCTATCACCTTGTCCCAGCCGTCCTTCACCGCCCCGTTTGACCCGGGAAGGCAGAACACAAAGACGCCGCCAACGATCCCTGCTGTGGCCCGCGACTGAAGTGTCGAAAGCCCGACGGACTGATAGCTGACGATATGGAAGACGATCGAAAATCCGTCCAACTTCTTGTCGAACAAAGGCTCGACCGCCTCAGGCGTCACGTCGCGACCCGTTATGCCAGTCCCGCCCGTCGTTATGATCGCCTCGACAAAGCCCGAAGCGACCCATCCTTGGATCTTCTCGCGGATCTCCACGATCGAGTCGCGCACAATGGCCTTATCGACCAACTCATGGCCGGCCGCCTTGATCCGCTCGGCCAGGACATGGCCGGAGGTGTCGGTTTCTTCGTCGCGGGTGTCTGAGACCGACAGGACAGCGATCCGTACGGCCTTCAAGGCTCGGCTCTCATCGACCCGGCCTCCGGGAACGAGTGCGTTCATATTGAAGTCTCCTCTTCCCATCGCTTCAGATCGGCGTGGTCCTTAGGGCTGGGCTCCACCCAACGGGCGCCCTGCGGCCCATATTCTTTTTTCCAGAAGGGCGCTTGGGACTTCAAGTAGTCCATCAAGAAGTCACAGGCCTTGAAGGCTGACCGGCGATGACGCGCCGCAGTGGCCACAAACACAATCGGCTCACCGGGGGCTATTTTGCCGATCCTGTGGAGAATTGTGAGATCGTCCAGTCCAAATCGCTGAATGGCCCGATCAGCCATCTTGGCGATCTCTGCTTCGGTGAAGCCCATATAGGCCTCAAGCTCAAGGGCGATGGCTGCGCCGCCCTCAGACCTTGCGATGCCCGTGAAAGTCGCGATCGCGCCGGTTTCAGAGCGATCTTTGCAAAACGCGGTCAGCAAAGCGCCCGGATCGAAGGGATCGAAGGTCAGCCGGATCATCCGCCGCTCATGGGAGGGAGGAAGGCCACTTCGGTCTTGGCGTCCAGGGCGGCGTCACCGCGCACGATGACCTGATCGAGGGCAATCTGGACGCCAGGACCGGCCAGGGCCTCGCCAAGCTCGGCGTCGTCCTCGGCGAGCCGTCTGCACAGCACCGAAAGAAATGGGACTTCAAACTCGCGATCGCGCCAGCCGGCGACGTCGCTCAAGCGCCCGAAGAGCAGGACGCGGGCCACCGCCCTAACCCCCCGTCGTGGACATATGCCGGGCCACCGCCGGGGGCGCGGCGCGTTCGATATGAAAATCATGCCCTTGCGGCTTGGCCTCGACGGCTGCGCGGATTGCGTCCGTCAGCATCAGGTCGGAGGCCCCGTTACGGATCACGGCGCGCAAGTCAGCCGCATCCTCTCGGCCAAGACAGGTATGCAGCGTTCCCGTGCAGGTCAGCCGCACGCGGTTGCAGGTTTCGCAGAAATTGTGGCTAAGCGGCGTAATAAAGCCGAGACGGCCGCCGGTTTCGGCCACCTCGACATATCTGGCGGGGCCCCCAGTGCTGACGGCCAGGTCGGTCAAAGTCCAAAAACTCTCCAGCTCAGCCCGAAGCGCCGTCAACGACAGGTACTGATGGGTCCGGTCGGCCTCGATCTCACCCATGGGCATCGTTTCGATCAAGGTCACATCGATCCCACGGCCATGGGCCCAGCGTATCAAGTCGGGCAGTTCTTTGGCGTTGTCATCCTTCAAAGCCACCGCATTGAGCTTGATCTTCAGACCCGCCGCCTGGGCCGCTTCGATGCCCAAGAGGACCTTGGAAAGCTCGCCGCCCCGCGTCAGGGTGCGAAAGAGCTCCGGCCTTAGGGTGTCAAGCGAGACGTTTATTCGCCGCACGCCGGCCATCGCCAGCGGCTCGGCGAAGTCTGCAAGTCGGGTGGCGTTCGTTGTAAGGGTGATCTCATCCAGCGCATTCGAGGACAGGTGGCGGCTGAGCCCTTGGATCAACCCCAAGACGCCCTTTCGCATCAAGGGTTCGCCGCCAGTGATCCTCAACTTGCGCGTTCCCATGCTCACAAAGGCGCTGGCGATGCGGTCGAGTTCTTCCAGCGTCAGCACCTCCGCCTTCGGCAGGAAGGTCATGTGCTCGCTCATGCAATAGACGCAACGCAGATCGCAGCGGTCCGTGACCGACACGCGAAGATAGGTCACCTTTCGCCCGAAACTGTCACTGAGCGGGTGAGGGCCTTGCGGCGAAGAGGCGTCGTAGGGCGTCATGCAAATACAAACATAGAGAGGATGAGGCCTTGGCGACAGAGGCCAGCTTCGAGGCCGTTGTTTTGGCCGCTGGATCAGGGACCCGTTTTGGCGGTGCAAAGCTGTTGGCCGCCTGGCGGGGCGGCGTTCTCCTGGAGGGCGCTCTCGCAGCGGCCTTCGCAGCGCCGGTGCGCGGGGTGACGGTGGTGACCGGTGCGGATGCTGATGCGGTCGCTAGGGTCGCGCGCGCCTTCAACCCCGCCGTCCGGCTTGTCCACGCCGCGGACTTCGCTGAAGGCATGGGCGCGTCCCTTCGGACAGCCGTCTCCAGTCTGCCGCCAGATACCGACGGCGTATTCATCTTCCTGGGGGATATGCCACGGGTTCCAACCGTCATCCTTGGACAAATGGCGCAGGCCTTGGTGGCGGGCGCAGAGGCTGCGGCGCCCATTTTTGAGAACCGGCGCGGCAATCCGGTGCTATTGGCTCGAACCCTCTTCCCGCAGCTGAACACTCTGGCCGGAGATACCGGCGCGCGAGACATATTGAAGGCGATGGCGCAGCGGCTGGCCTTGATAGAAAGCCCCGACGACGGCGTGCTTTTTGACGTCGACGAGCCGCGCGACCTGCCTCAAGCCTAAGCGCCCAGGTGTACTGCGAGTGCGAGATCGTCGGCGTGCACCAGGGGCCCGCTTGTATAACCCAGCGTCGGCTCGATCGCCTCGCTCTTCAGGCCGCAGATGCGCGTCGCGTCCTCAGCTTCATAGCGCACCAGCCCTCGGGCGATCTCCAGCCCGGCCTCATCCTGGATCACGACCGCGTCGCCCTTGTCGAAGCGCCCCTCGGCGCGCCGAACCCCTGCGGCGAGCAGGCTCTTTCCTCTGCGCACCGCCTCAGCAGCGCCGCGATCCACCACCAAGGCGCCGGTTGGCGCCAACGAGCCGGCAATCCAGCTCTTATAGGCTGCGGCTGGGGTCATTGAGGCTTCGATTATGGTGGCGCGTGCGCCATCCTCGACAGCCAGAAGCGGTGAGGGCCGGTGTCCAAGCGTTATGATTGTCGCACAACCGGCGGCGCTGGCGATCCGCGCGGCCGCCAATTTGGTGGTCATTCCGCCAGTGCCAAGGCCTTTCTCAGCATTGGCGCCGCCCGCCATGGCCTCAATCTGGGGTGTCAGCCGGGTGATGCGGGCTAGATGTTGGGCGGATGCATCATGTCGCGGATCGGCGGTGTAGAGCCCGTCGACATCGGAGAGCAAGACCAAGACATCAGCGCCGATCATTTGTGCAACCCGCGCGGCCAGGCGGTCATTGTCGCCCACGCGTAGTTCCTCGGTCGCGACCGTATCGTTCTCATTGATCACCGGAACCACGTTCAGGCCTAGAAGCGTTTCAACCGTCGCTCTGGCGTTCAACCAGCGTCGACGCATCTCTGTGTCATCGCGCGTCAGGAGCACCTGGGCCGCAGCAATGGCATGCGGCTCCAAGGCCTCTTCCCAGGCGCGCATCAAGCCCGATTGGCCAGCCGCGGCGGCGGCCTGTTTCTCAGCGAGCGTCAAAGCCCGCTTGGGAAGTGACAAACGACGACGGCCCAGCGCCACCGCCCCCGACGAGACAACAAGAACCTGCTGGCCCCTGGCCCTTAGGCGCGCCATATCGGCCGCGAAGGCGGCGAGCCAATGGCTGTCTGCGCCATCGGCCCCTACCAGGAGGGCGGAGCCGACCTTGACGACAATGCGCTTGGCTCCCCCCAGAGTGATCACGGCGTCCAGTCCTCGGGTTCCTCGCCACTGGCGGCCACGGCGTCGGCGGCTTCCTCGCCTTTACGCTGACGAACCAGCCCATAGGCCTCACGCAGGAGTTCCTTCACCCCTTCGCCGGAAACCCCCGAAACCTGGCGCACCTTGGCGCCCGACGCCTTGGTCAGGGCCTTGGCCTTGGCCTTGCGGCTGGCCGCGTCGAGCGCGTCCACCTTGGAAAGGACCAGCAACTCCGTCTTGTCGCCGAGCTCCTCGCCGTAATTCTCGAGCTCGTGGCGAACAGTTCTCCAGGCCTCGACAACATCATCTTGGGTCGCATCAACCAGATGGATCAAGGTGGCCGTGCGCTCGACGTGCCCTAAAAACCGCACCCCCAGTCCAGCCCCCTCGCTCGCCCCTTCGATCAGTCCAGGGATGTCGGCCAAGATGAAGCGTTCGCCGACGGATAAGTCGACCATTCCAAGATTGGGAGCCAAGGTCGTAAACGGATAGTCGGCGATCTTTGGCTTGGCGGCGCTGGCCGCGGCGAGAAAGGTCGACTTTCCAGCATTGGGCAAGCCGACCAGCCCGACATCGGCGATCAGCTTCAAGCGCAGCCATATCCACTGCTCTTCCCCGACTTGACCGGGGTTTGCATAGTGCGGCGCTTGGTTGACCGGTCCTTTGAAATAGGTGTTTCCGAACCCGCCATTGCCGCCCTTTAGCAGCCGCACCCGCGCGCCGGCCTGATCGAGATCGAGCAGGAGCGTCTCCTTGTCCTCCGCAAACACCTGCGTTCCCACCGGCACGCGCAAAACCGCATCGGCGCCTTTCGCCCCGTGGCGGTTGCGGCCCATTCCGTGGACACCGGTTTCTGCTTTGAAGTGCTGGTGATAGCGGAAGTCGATCAGGGTGTTCAGACCTTCGACGGCCTCGATCCAAACATCACCGCCCTTGCCGCCGTCGCCGCCGTCGGGGCCGCCGTATTCAATGTATTTCTCCCGTCGGAACGACACGGCCCCGCCGCCGCCGTTTCCGGAGCGAATATAGATCTTGCACTCGTCGAGGAACTTCATGGTCGCAGCGCCTTAGCACGAAAACCCGGCGCCATCCCGGCCATCGCATTGCAAGAGGCCCCAGATGACGCCGGATGGCTCACGCCAGCCACACCATCATGCGCGTCGGCACGTCGTCACGCGCGCGCGCGCGTGACGGCCAGCGCTCAAGATCGCCGGTGTAGAGAAAGCCAGCTTTGCAGAGCACCTGGCCGGAGGCCGGATTGTCTGCGAAATGCCCCGCAACGATAACGGCCTTGCGCCAGTCGCGCCGAGCCCATCTGAGCGCGGCTCGAACCGCTTCTGTCGCATACCCTCGGTTCCAATAGGCCCGCCCGAGCGCATAGCCGATTTCCGTATGGGCTGAACGCTTCTGGTCGAAACCCAAGAGCCCTACGACACCAAAGCTGCGATGTTCGATGACGAAGAGCGCTTCTCGCCGCCAGTCGCAGGCTTGGGCTTGTTTTATCCAGGTCTGTGCGTCAGCCAGGCCATAGGGATGAGGCATCGAAGTGGTCATTTCGGCGACACTGCGATCAGCGCACACCACGGCGATCGCAGGAGCGTCCGTCACCACGGGCCCGCGAAGGATCAACCTTTCCGTTGAAATCACGGGGGTTACATCAATTGCGCACATCTTCTACCTCCCGGCCCTCTAAGCGGGGCCCAAAACGAAAAGCGGGGAGCCCGGCTGTCCGGACTCCCCGCTTGGGTTCGTCTGTCCGGTTCAGCCCGCAGGCGAACCGGAAAAGATGGTTCGCCTACTTGGTGTTGGCGCTCTCAGCCATGACCACATTCACGTAGGTGCGGTCGTCGCGCTTGGTGGTGAACTTCACTGCGCCGGTAGCCGTGGCGAAGAGAGTATGGTCGCGACCAAGACCCACGTTGTCGCCTGGCCAGAACTTGGTGCCGCGCTGACGTACGAGAATGTTGCCGGCAAGCACCGCTTCACCGCCAAACTTCTTCACACCCAGACGCTGGCCGGCGGAATCGCGCCCGTTGCGCGAGGAGCCGCCTGATTTCTTGTGAGCCATGGTGCTCTCCTAAACCTGAGCCGGCCTTACTTGGCCGACTTGTCCTTTTTGGGGGCTGCGGCGGCCTTCTTCGGCGCTACAGCCTTCTTGGCGGGAGCTTTGGCCTCCGCCGCATCCGCGGCCTTGGCTTCAGCCTTTGGCGCCGGGGCCGCCTTGGCCTTGGCAGGCTTGGCGACGGCCGCGCTGGTCTTCCCAGGCGTCTGAACCTTGGCGGCCGCAGCGGCTTCCAACTGCGCAGCCGGGCTCACATAGGCGAGACCCCGGGCGCGCGCGTCCAACTCGCCCTTGGTGGTGAGATCGACCGTGCCGTCCCACTTCGTTTCCTTGCCGTCAGCGCCGGTGACGCCAACCACACGCAGCACGGTCTCGTGCTGGCGATGGCCACGCGTACGGCGATAACCCTGGCGACGGATCTTCTTGAAAATCTTGACCTTTTCGCCTTTGCGCGTCTCGATCAAGGTCGCTGAAACAGACGCGCCCTTCACCGTCGGCGCACCCACCGTCACGGCGTCGCCTTCGCCAACCATCAGCACGTCGCCAAAGGCCACGTTCGAACCGGGCTCACCCACGAGCTTCTCGACAACCATCAGATCGCCGGGGGAAACCCGGTACTGCTTGCCGCCGGTCTTGATCACCGCGTACATCGCTCGCGCCTTCAAAATCACTGTCTATGTGCAAAACGGAATGCGCCCGCGAGATGGCCCGCGGGCGAGAGGGCGGGACTTATACGCATGGGCGGCGAGGTGTCAACGAAAGAGGCGGGGCGGTCGTCGTGGGTTTCGCCGCGTCAGCTTTCCACTGCGGACCGGTTCCCTTAGCGGCCAGACCGGTCTTGGACGGCCACAGGCTTTCGGACGAAACCTGCAGAACCTCGCGCCGCGCTTAGTCCTACTGAGCAGGGACCCCAAAGTCGGCGCCCTTCTTCGACGACTGCACGTTCTTCGAGGGCCCGCGCGAACTTTCTGCAGCACCTCCTGCAGCACCTCCTGCAACACCTCGGCCCCGCTCCAGCCCGGCGTGCGTCGACACTGGCCGGCCCGTCTTCGAGGGCGCCGAAATCGCCGCGGCCCTTCCAACCCGGTCCTGGCAACCCGGCCCTGACAACCCGGCCCTTAGAAAAGGCCATCTCGGAAATCAAGCGACCCGGCCCGATTGGCTTCAGCCTCCAACCAGGCGGCCATGCAGCAATCGGCGACCTGGTTGGAGACGAACTCCTGAGGGCCGCATCAATGGACCAAGAATGTTTAGGCTGCGTCGCTGACTTCGTGGACCGCGGCCATCTCGCGTCGACGCACGAGCGCGGGCTCTTCTTCCGTCAGTCCGGAGAAGAAGTAGCTAATCTCCACGTCCAGAGCGTTCGCAAGCTTCCATAACATCAGGACCGACATCTTACAGACCGCGGCTTCGTACTTGTGAATCTGTTGAAACGTCACCCCACAGGCATCGCCAAGCGCTTGTTGGGAGTATCCCAACAACCTTCGCCGCGCACGCAATCGGCGGCCCACCAAAACGTCAACACTGTTGTTCATTCTTCCCACCGCTGAACCAAAGAGCGCAGTCAGTGAACCGGGTTACGCAGGCGCTGAATTGTAATAACGCGACACGCTATGCCAATCGCGGCGCTCGATCAGGTTCGCCCGTTCGACGGCGGCTGCAAAACCTGTACGGGCGAGCCCAACAGCGCCTTCCTGCGTTTCCATGCTTCGGCCATGAAAGGCTGCTCGCGAGCTAGGTAGGCGCTTGGGGAAAGACCCATGTAATAGTTGAATTCATGTATGAAATGGGCCTGGTCGGTGAACTGATCATCGAGAAACTGGGTCCACGTCCCCTCCGGCGCTTCACGCATCGCCGCCAGAGTCCTCAGCAACCTTTGACGGCGTAAGAGTCGCTTGGGCGACATACCGAAATATCGATTGGAGAACCGTTCAAACTGCCGTGATGAGAGGTCCAGAGCCGCGGCCCAGTCGGTCACGCTCTGAACTTGCGGGTCTTGCAGGGCCGCGTGAGCGGCCGCCACTGCGGCGGCCTCTGGACAATCCGTCAACAGCGAGGTGAAGACGTCGTCCAAGATGGCGTAGATCTCGGCGTCGTCGGCCGCGCCCTTCAGTCGGAGGTAGAGCTCATCAGCCGCCGGACCGATCGCCTCGCTGAGTGGGCAAAGGCGATTTGTGAAGCCGTCGGCCGAGCGCTGCGTCAACTGCGGCCACCCGGCTGGCATCAGGCCAACCCCGACCATCACCCCGGCTGACCCGCCAGCCCACAACGCCCTCTCCAAAGCCCCGCTCATGCCGACCACGGGAACAGGCTGACGCGGCGCATCTGGGAAGTGCGCTTCCCATTCTCCAGACAAGATGATCCGGAAATTTGGCCATTCCGGAAAAATCTGGTCCCACACGGCGCCAGGCCCGCACACCTTGACGAGATAGTACGTCGTGATGGCTCCGCGCAGCCCTTCAGCCGGCAAATGATAGGTCACAGAGGCTGTCGTCGCGCCATTGTCGCCGCGAAGTTCCTTGGGCATTGCATGATAATGCGCTCAAAAGCTCTGCGGTTTCTACACTCACGCGAAGCGGCGCAGGAAGCGGCGCTGGCTTTGAAAGCGAACCGCCCGCCCATTTTCAACCGTAACATGTTATTTGATATTAACCCCTGAAGCGCTAGCGTAGCGGTTATGGCGACTCAGCTAGAACGCTCTGCGGCGGGGCAGGCAGCCTCTGCATCGCCGACCACGGATGCGCTGAACACGAAACTCCACGGCCTATCTGCACTGGGTCTTGAGGTGCAGTGGATAGAGGCCGGTCGGATGGATTTGACATGCCTCGTGGTTGAGGGCGGAGAAACTGCAATTCGCCTCGATCCGGACCCGAGCATCGACCGCGCCTGGTTTGGCGACATCGAAATCCGTCACTGCGCCGCACGCGACGGTGTCTGGATTTTCGTCAAGGGTGAGGTCGCCTCAGGCGAGATCAGCGCCCACCAGGTGGCTTTGCCAAACGGTTAAGTCGGCCAAGACTTCCTGTCGCAGGGCCTTGGGCCTTAACGGACCTTTTGGGTTTACGTGGGAGGATACGCCCGTTAGGGCCGCGCGTCGGCTCGCTCCTTCGCGGAATGGTCCAACGTGTCGGGTTCGAACGAACGCATATACCGCAGTCTGCGCGGCCTTGAGAAAACCGCCTCCACCAGCCGGGTCCTGAACCTGGCTGTGCTGTCGGTCCGCAACGTCGGCAATCCTGAACACTCCGAAAAGCCGCTTTTCCGGAGCCAGGTTCTCAACGGCTCGGTGATTTTGAAGCATCGCCTTCGCGTCGATGAAGTCGGGCTCTTCGATGGCCCGCAGCGCACAGCCACAAAAATCATTGTTCCCTTTGATCGCGCCGATCTGGCGCTGGGCGGTCGCACTGTGTTTGTGGGGGAAAGAGGCTGGATTTCGATCCTTGAGGAACTGCGTGGCGGCGCCGACGACATTTTGCGCGACATTGAGATTCTCGAAGCCATCAACGAACTGCCCTCCCTGGATCCCTTTCTCCTGCGTGAGCACATCAAGCGGCGCGGATACGACATCGCTGCGACCTACTTCGACATCTCCCCCGCTGACGTCGACAAGATGCAGCGTTTCGTCGGCGGCGAAATCGCCCGCCTGATCGAACTCGTCGGAAGCAGCGGCGGTCGGCTCGTCGAAGCGCTTCTGTCATCGAGGACCGATGAACGACTGGAGCCCCTGCGCCTGACGCTTCAACTCGAAGGGGATAGCTATCGCGAAGGCATTTTCTGCTGGAAGGGCTTTCTCTACTACAAATGGGTCCTGAACAGCCTCTGGCCGAAGCTGAAGGAAGTTCTCATCGAAGTCATGAAGCTGCGCATTGTCGGGCCGCGCGACCGAGAATTGATGGTGCTGATCGACGAAATGAAACTTCGCCTGCGCAGTGCGATGGAGGGGCAGGTCAAAGCGGTCAGGGTCTATCTGAAGACCTATGATTCAGTCTTCACGCAACTCACTGAAGGCAACGCCGCAGCGTTTCGCGACTTCCTTCTGGCTTCGCCGGAAATGTTCATGGCGCTTGGAGAAGGGGCCGGAACGCTCTCTCATGTCGCCACCTTCTGGCGCTATCGTTTTCCACCCGAAAAACCGCTCGTCGCCCCCATGGGCGAGATCCTTGAACTGCTTCAGGACTTCGAGGCCGGACTTGGCGTCGAACAGCACGCATTGAATTACGCGGCTTAGGCGGCCTGGGCTAAAAACCTGTGACAAACCAGGCTCTAGCCGTGCGTGGGCGCTCGGCGTAGATTTCCGCATGAGGGATGGCTCTTTGAGGAGCGGTCAGAATGCGTTTGCGGGTTGGGGTTCTTTCCATGATAGCCGCGGCCGTGGTTGTGGGTCGCGCCGCGGCGGGCCCTGCAGCATCGGCCTGGGCGATCACGCCAGAGGACGCCGGGTGTCACACCGACCTTGAGCTTGTCGCGCGTTCCGGCGCCGTCGCCCCGATCGCTCTTATGTCCGATGGCGACCACGTGACTTTGCGCTTTGCAAGGGAAAGCGTCCCGACGCAGGCTTTCCTTCCAATCAGGGTCGATGGAAGGGCCTACGCCAATCTTGTTCAACGGGTCGGTGAAGAGGGGCTTGCAGACATGAACCTCTCCGAAGAAACCTTGGCGGCGCTTCGCCGTGGAAAGACCCTGCAGGTGGCGTGGCTGGCGGACGAAGCTGTAAGCGCATCCTTGGCCGGTGCGGGACAAGGCCTCGCTGATCTTAAGACTTGCGGAGCTCAGGTGGCGGGCCAGCACCGCGCACGGCTTGCCGGCCTGGAGGCCCAACGGGCCCGTGCTGAGGCTGACGCTCGGGCCAGGGCGATGGCGGACGAACAGCTCGCCACCGCGCGGGCTCAGACCGCTGCAGCCGAAGCCGAACGACAACGTATCGCCGCCCAAGCCCAGCTGGCGAGCGCCCAGGCCGACGAGCTTGCGGCCAAGGCCGTTCAGGAGCGGGCCATGGCTGAGCAAGAGCAGCAAAGGAGCTATGCCGAGCAGAGCCGTCAGCGCGCGATCGCCGCCCAACAACAGTACTACTATTATAATGGCCAGCAGATCCCGCCGCCGCCGCTGGACCCGCCAGCGTGGGCCTATCAGCGGCCCTATTATCCACGCTAAGCGCTCAGCCTGATCGTGCGTGATCCATGCATCACGCCCGCTTGCCGGCGAACGCATGCGACCATTTGGCGACGCCGGTGAACTGAGCACGTGGGAATTGGGGGCCGCTAGGCGGCGTCCTGCTAGGCGGTGTTGGTCCTCGCAAAGGCTTGAGGCGGCTTGCATGACGCCAAGCATGTCGCCAGAGCGAGCCAACCGTCTTGTGCGACGCCTCCTCCTCGTTCACTGACCATTCGACAGCTGGGCGGCGAAGGTCGCTCGCCCAAGTCCCGGAGCCCATCATTGCGCCTCGCCTCCGCCTTTCTGGCCACACTCTTCCTCTGCGCTTCGTCCGTTCAAGCCCAGCCTTCGCCGAGCGAGCACCTGTTGCTGCACGAGCTGGCCGCCCAGGTCTCGCCCGAGCAGGAGCGCGCGACGATCGCCAAACTCGTCTCGTTCGGCACCCGACACACGCTCTCGCAGACCAAGTCAGATTCACGTGGGATCGGCGCTGCGCGGCGATGGGTGGCCTCTGAGTTCGAGGCGATCTCCAAGGACTGCGCAGGCTGCCTCACGATCGAGACGCCATCGCAAATCATGACCGCGCGCCGGGTTCCCAATCCGACGGAGGTGATGGATGTGCTGGCGATCCAGCGCGGCGCCACCGACCCCGACCGTGTGATCGTGATTTCCGGCCACATCGATAGCCGCGTCACCGATGTCATGAATTTCACCGCCGACGCGCCGGGCGCCAACGATGACGGCTCAGGGACGGCTGCGGTGATCGAGGCCGCCCGTGTGCTTTCCAAACACAAGTTCGCCGCGACCCTGGTCTTCGCCGTGTTATCTGGCGAAGAGCAGGGATTGCTTGGCGGCCGCGTCTTGGCGGAGACAGCCAAGGCCAAGGGCTGGCGCGTCGAGGCTGACCTCAACAACGACATTATTGGCAACTCTGAAGGCGTCAACGGCGTTCACGAGACCACGCGCGTGCGGGTGTTCTCTGAAGGTACAAAGACGGTTGAGACCGCAGCCGAGGCCGATAAGCGGCGCTACAACGGCGGTGAAGTCGACAGTCCCTCGCGTCAGATCGCGCGCTTCATGGAAGGCTTGGCCGACCGATATTTGGGTAATTTCAAGGTCACGATGGTCTATCGGACCGACCGTTTCAGCCGCGGCGGCGACCAGGTTGAAATGCTAAAGGCCGGATACCCGTCCGTACGCGTCACCGAAGCCAACGAAAACTACACCCGCCAGCACCAGGACCTACGCACGGATAAGGGGGTCAGGTACGGCGATGTGATTGAAGGCGTTGATTTCGCCTACCTCGCCAACGTTACGCGCCTGAACATTGTTTCGATGGCGGCGTTGGCTTCTGCGCCGGCGCCTGCGACCCACGTTGAAATCAACGGCGCGGTCTCAGCGGACACCACCGTGAAATGGACGCCGGCGGCCGATGCGGTGCGCTATCGCCTCTGGTGGCGTTCGACGACCGATCCGCAATGGCGCTTCAGCCGCGAAGCCTCGCCAAGCGGCAAGGCGGTTCTCAGAGACATCAACATCGATGACTGGTTTTTCGGGGTGAGCGCGATCAGCTCCGATGGGTGGGAGAGCCCTGTGGTGTTTCCAGGCTCGCCCGGAAGCTGGGCGCACGAAGAAGCTGCAGCCACGCCTGGCGCGCCTGGGACCCCAGGGGCGACTGGCGGCGAACCCCGGGCCAAGGACTGAGAACAGGCTCACCCGCGTCCAAGTCGACCCGGACGAGGGTTCAAATCGGTCGCCCCGCGGCGTCTGGACTTGCACTGCAAAGCCCCTCGACCCGGCAAAGCCCCCGCGCCCAACGGGCGCGGGGATTAAAGGACCTATTATCCGTGGTGGTGGTGATGGTGATGCATGGCGTGGTGCGCCATGTGATGGTGATGGCGTGAATGGGCCGAGGCCGCACCCGCCGTCATGGCCAGTGCAACTGTCGCCGCAAGCGCAAGCGTGAAAAGTTTCAAGGCGTTTCTCCCCGTTTTCCGCGTCCCCCGAATCAGTAATCGGGCGCAGCGTAGCTTTATGTCTCCAGAGAATTGCCGCTACGGCAAGGCTCGCGAGAAGCGGTAACCCAGGTTTGACAGGTTGGCGCTAATGTCACGGTGCAACATTGTGACAAGCAAAAATCATGGCGCGCGGAGCCCGGCTATCTTTGATCCTCATGCTCGCCGGCGCAGACCTGGGCGTTGCGGCTCCTGGTCGGGCAGGTGTCTACGCCGTCGTTCGCTCTGAAACCGATGTTGTGACGGTGTTGGATCCAGCCGCTGTTGAATCCGTCCCGGGCGACAACAGCCGGCTGCGCGCCTGGAGCATTAGCGTGCAGCGCAATCTGCTATCTGGCGCAGGGCCTCAGCAGGAAGGTTACGTCCGGACACTGAATGAATACGACTGCGCCGCGCGCAAGATCCGCTGGAAGTCGTTCTTCGTCTATTCGCGGTTCGGCGCTTTGGTGATGCATAAGGAAAACGACGACCCTGGGTGGGATCCGATAGGAGCCGCCGGTGAGCCCGAAGCAAGCGCACGCGTCGTCTGTGATCACAATAACCGATGGTCGGCGATCGCCTCACAATCGCTCAGCCAACTGGTGATCACTGTCATGCAGGCCTGGGATGACGCCACCCCGATGGCGCCGCTTCAGCCGGTCATCAAGCAGGCCGCGCCGTCGAAAAAGCCCAAAACACCCAAGGCTCAGGATAAATCTCCCACGCAGCGATAGATCGTCACCGCCCCGGAAAGGACCTCTTGAAACTCAGCATCGTCGCCATCGGCAAACTCTCCCGCTCGCCGGAAACCCAGTTGGTGAGCACCTATGTGGAGCGCACGACCAATGCGGGACGCGCCCTGGGCCTGGGCCCCCTGGAAGTGGTTGAGGTCGAAAGTCGCAAACCAGGCAAGGAAGCCGAAGCCCTGGTCTTGCAGCCATTTTTCACCAACGCCCATGTTATCGCCTGCGATGAGCACGGCCAGGCGAGAACTTCACGCGCATTCGCCCAAGAGATCGCGGCACTTCGCGACCAGGGCGAGCGGCGCTTGGTCTTTATGATCGGCGGGGCTGATGGACTAGGCGAGGCGGTTCTGAGCCAAGCTTGCGGGCGGCTGGCGTTTGGACCTCAGACCTGGCCCCATGCCTTGGCGCGCGCCATGCTGGCGGAACAGATTTATCGGGCCGTGACCATCTTGGCCGGTTCGCCCTATCATCGCGATTGAATGAAAACTGCGCTGATCCTTCCTGCGACGCTTGGCGTCCTGACCTTAGGCGCCGTGGCGATCGCGGCGAGCGGCGAACGTCTGGCCAGACTGAATGTCGAAGAAACCGAGCTTTCCGCCGAACAGGCCCGCAACATAAATCAACTCGCGCGCCTGCTTACCGTGCTTGAGGAACTAAAGCGCGATCCGCCGCCGGCGCTTTTGGTTAGTCCGAAAGACGCCAAGGACGCGGTGCGGGCCGCCATTCTGGTCAAGGCGATGACGCCCGGCTTGCAATTGCGCGCCAGCGGCTATGCCCATGAAGCCGGGGAAATGATGCGCCAGCGCAGGTTGGCCGCCGTCGAAAGTGAGGCGCTATTCACCAATGAGAGTGAGCGGGCCGAAACTGCCCCGACACCAGCGCTTCGTGGTCCCGCTTCGCCATCCGGTCTCCCAGAAGCAGCCTTGTCCCCGCCGCAAAGCCTCAATACCCCTGCATCAGGGCCGATCGTGCGACACTTCGGCGAGGCGCTGACCAGCGGCGGACGCGCCAATGGCCTCACCTTCGTCATCGCCGGTGGGTCTCGCGTCGCCAGCCCTGGCCCGGGATATGTACAGTATGTCGGCCCCGTGAAGGGTTGGGGCGTCATCTTGATATTAAGACTGGTCGGCGGATACCATTTGGTGCTTGCTGGCTTGGACCGTACGAGCGTTTCGGTCGGGCAATCTGTCGCGGCGGGAGAAGCTGTCGGGTTTATGCCAGATGGCCGACAATCGGACGGTGGAAAAACCTCCCGGGAACTTTACCTGGAGGTCCGAAATCAAGGCGTACCGGTTGATCCGGCGCGCTGGCTTAAAAAAGCGGGCTAGGCGCAACCTGCAAAAAGGACGCCTAAGGGGAGCCCGCATCATCAACCGGCCAATCCTGCGGGATGGTCCGTCAAGGGAGCCAAAGGCTGGCGATGAAGAAGTACCTCCTGATCGGCGTTTCGGCGTTTGTGCTCGGCGCAGGCTCCATGGCTTACGTCAGCCAGCACGCGATGGCGGCCGCCACGCCCAAGGCGAACACCTATCGAATGCTAGGATTGTTCGGTGACGTGCTGGACATCGTCGAGCGCCAATATGTGGCGCCTGTGGACGACACCAAGCTGATCCACGCCGCGTTGGACGGCATGCTCACCTCGCTGGATCCGCATTCCAATTACCTGGACCCTGCGGCCTTCGATGACATGCGCGATCAGACGCGCGGCGAATATGGCGGCCTGGGTCTGGAGGTCACGACCGAGGACGGGGTGGTCAAGATCATCTCTCCAATCGACGATACGCCCGCGGCCAAGGCCGGGATCAAGCCTGGCGACTACATCACCGCCGTCAATGGCGAGAGCGTGCTGGGCTTGTCGGTCACCGACGCTGTCAAACAAATGCGCGGCAAGCCCGGGGAGACTGTGACCCTGACGATCGCACGCGAAAAGTCCGACCCGTTTGACGTCAAGCTCGTTCGCGAGATCATCAAGCAGAAGTCAGCGACCGCGAAGCTTGAGGGCGACTACGGCGTCCTTCGCATCTCCAGCTTCAATGAGAAGACCACAGATGAAGCGCAGGCGGCGTTCGCGGAGATCAAGGCCAAGAACCCCCATATGAAGGGATTGGTCCTGGACCTGCGCCGTAATCCAGGCGGCCTGCTCGATCAGGCCGTCGGCGTCTCGGACCTCTTTTTGGAGGGCGGCGAAATCGTCAGCCAACGGGGACGAGATCCACGCGACGTCGAGCGTTACAACGCCCGGCCAGGCGACATGACCAATGGCCTGCCTATGGTCGTGTTGATCGATCCGGGCACCGCCTCGGCTGCTGAAATCGTCGCCGGCGCCCTTCAGGACCGCAAGCGCGCTGCGATCGTCGGCCTCACAAGCTTCGGCAAGGGTTCAGTCCAGACGGTTATTCCGTTGCGCGGCGGATTGGATGGCGCGCTCAAATTGACGACGGCGCGGTACTACACGCCATCGGGTCGTTCCATCCAGAAGACCGGCATCGAGCCTGATTTGGAGGTCGCTGAAACCCGCGAGCAGGCCCAGGAAATCGCCAATCGCGCTTTTGGTTTCTCAGAGGCTTCATTCAAGAACGCCCTCAACGCCGATGAAGGCAAGATCCGCAAGGACGCTCACGTTCCCGCGGAAGCCCCGCCGGAAGGCTTTGACGTCAAGAAGGACTTCCAACTGGCCCGCGCGGAGGATGTTCTGAAGTACGGATCGGTTCAAGCCACGCCGAAAATCCCGGCGCCAACCGCACGTCTGGCCAGTATCCTTTCAAAGGCGAAGGTCGCTGAGGTGAAGACCGCCACGCCCAAGTAGCGGTCTGGCCTAACCCGCGGGCGAAAAATCGAGGGGGCCTGAAGCCCTCGTTAACCCTGTTTTGGCAAGCTCCTTTCAAGGAGCACCAAAGCCTTGGCCTCGATCGCCCTTCCTCGCCTGTCGCGACCTCGCCTGCCGCTGGCCGAAATTGGCGCCGGCCTGAAGGCGGCGCTGACCCATCGCTATGTCGGCCTGGGCGCGGCTGTGCTGTTGTTGGCCGCAGCTGCGGGGGGGCTCCTTAAGACAATGGGGCCCTCTCAGCGCGATCCGGGCTTTGTGAAAGTCTCGCTCGCCTCAGCGCTGCGGCGCGCTCCGCAAGGCTGGCGAGATAGCCTAACCCCCTTGCAAGGCCCCGCACGGGTGACGGGCGATGTCATCCGACTATCCGAACGCCCGCTGGCGCCGATCTCGGGCGCGAGTTGGAACCGGCCAAGCCAGGTTCTGCCTCCGCCCCCAGGCTCCCCGCTCCCGCCAGCCCCCATCGCCGGGTTCTTCTCGCCTGGGGCCGCGGGACCTTTGCCAATCATTTCTCAAAATGGCCGCACGCCCTTTGAGGCCTATCGGCGTCCGTTCCTCGCCAACGGAAGGCCACGGGTCGCCCTGATGATCGGCGGCCTTGGCCTGAACAGCCGCGCCACACAGGTCGCCATCGAGACGCTTCCGCCCGAAATCACCCTTTCGTTCAGCCCCTATGCGGAGGGTCTGCAAGGCTGGATCGACATGGCCCGCGCACACGGCCATGAGGTGTTGCTTGAGGCGCCGATGGAGCCGGTCGACTATCCTGACAACGACCCTGGCCCTTTGACGCTTATGGCGAACGCGCAAGGTCCCGACACCGCCAAGCGGCTGGAACAGATCTTATCGCGCGCCACAGGCTATTTCGGTCTCACCAACTATCTCGGCTCGCGCTTTCTCGCCTCAGACGGCGCCTACCAGGCGTTCGCCGCCTCCCTGCGCGGTCGCGGCCTGGCCTTTGTTGACGATGGCTCGGCCGCGCGCCGAGGCGGGCCTGGCTTGGTGCGAAGCTCAGCGGAGCGCGTGATCGACGAACAACTCAACCAGACTGCGATCGACCAGCAACTCTTGGCTCTGGAAGCCGCCGCCCTGCAGCGCGGCCAGTCTCAGGGTGCAGGCTTTGGCTATCCGGTGACCCTGGAAAAGGTGGCCCAATGGTCGCGTGGCCTGGACCAGCGCGGCTTTCAACTCGCGCCGGTCTCGGCTCTTTCGCATTGATGCGATAGGGTTCGGGGTCAATGACCCAAGACCTCAAGCTCTATCGGCCAAACGTCGGCGTCGTCTTGTTTCACGCCGACGGGCGCGTGTGGCTTGGTCGCCGCGTCAGCACGCCGGGACCCCACAACTGGCAGTTTCCGCAGGGCGGTGTTGATCCGGGCGAGGAGCTGGAGGCTGCGGCGCGCCGTGAGCTCACGGAAGAAACCGGCGCTCGCAGCGTAAGTCTTCTTGGGCGAACCGATGACTGGGTCGCCTATGATTTCCCCCCCGGACATGGCGCCTCCAAGAGAATGCACGGTTGGAAGGGCCAAAAGCAGGTATGGTTCGCCTTCGGTTTTGAGGGCGAGGATAGCGAGTTCGATCTTGCCGCACATGGCGATCCAGAATTCGACGCATGGCGTTGGGCTGATCTGGCCCAGGCGGCCCAGTTGATCGTCCCCTTCAAAAGGGAGGCCTATGAGCGCGTGGTCGAGGCGTTTGGAGCCTACGCGGCTGCGCGAACGCCTGATGGAATGGAGACGGGCCGCTGAGCGGCCCCTATGGTCGAAGGCGAGGCGCGAGCGGCCGTGTTTGACAAAAAATGGGGAACGAATGACCACCATCGTCATGGTGCATGGCGCCTTTTGCGGCGGTTGGACCTTTGAGCGCTTTCGCACGCCGTTTGAGGCCGCAGGGTTCGACGTCCACGCACCAGACCTAAGAGGCCACGGCGCCGAGGAGGCGGAGAGCGCAGTTGTCGGCGTTTCCATGGCTGACTACGCCGCCGATATCGCAGATTTCTGCCGTAAGATGGACGAGCCTCCGGTGCTGCTTGGTCATTCCATGGGCGGACTTGTGGCCCAACTCGCTGCACGCAAATGCAGAATAGGCGCGCTTGTTCTGCTTGCGCCTTCCCCGCCTTGGGGCGTCACCGGCTCGAGCTTGGAGGAAGCGGTCACTGCATTTGGCGTGCAGATGCTAGGGCCGTTCTCGTCTGGCGCGCTGCAGCCCGACAAGGGCCTGATGCGAGCCTATAGCCTCGATCGCCTGGGACGCGCCGAGCAGGAGGCTGCGGTGGCGAGGCTGCGTCCAGAAAGTGCGCTCGCCGTTCGCGAAACGCTGAATTGGTGGCTTGACCCCTTCATGACAACCAGCGTCGGTCCAGGGGTGATCAGTGCGCCGTCCTTGGTGATTTCCGGACAGGCGGACATGGTCCATCCTGCCTCAACCGCCAAGGCGGTGGCCGAACGGATCGGCGCTGAAATCCATATCGCGCCCCAGATGAGCCATTGGCTTGTCGGCGAGCCCGGTTGGGAAGGCGTGGCCCAGATGACCCTGCGTTGGCTGGCTGAGACAGTCAGCCTCGCCGCTTGAGGATCGCCAGGCGCACGAGACCCGCCAGCGCCACCAAGGCCCAGGAGCCTTCCATCACGGTCGAGGACAGATTGAAATCGGCGACAAGAAGCGAGACCAAGATCGCGCTGGCGCCGACCAAATTGGCCAACAGCGACCAAAAGCCCTTGGGATCTAGTCTGCCAAGCGCGGCGCCGGCGTAAGCCGCCAAGATCAGGAGGACGCCGGCGAGACCCGCCGCGTCCGTCCAGCTCATGGCAGTTTGCGCTCCTGATAGAAGATCTCGGCCGTCGAATATTTGGGGTTCAGGGACGAGTCGTCCGGCTTGGTCCAGGTGGTGAAGTTGACCGCCGTGGACGAGGTTGCGTCCAGGTGCTCCCAGGACTTCTGCACACGCTTAATTCCGTCGGCGTTCACCGACACGTAGTTGGCCTGCAAGATCAGTTCGGGCTGATGCAGGAACGACCAGATATTGATGGCGCTGACCATGGGCTTGTCTTCGTTCAGCGCATAGTGAACCTCGCCGCGGCAGACATCCTTGTTCACGCCGGGCGGCGATAGGGTGACGTTATAGTCCTTGTTGGGTCCGAGCGGCATCGACCAGGTATTGTCGCGGCGGTTCTTCTTCAGGCCCAGCGCAGAGGCGTTGGCCTTGGCGATATCATCGAGATTCCCGCCGCGCACCAAAGGAACACAGACTTTCTCAAGCAGCGAAATAAGCGCGGCGCCATCGCCGCTGGTGGGAAGCGTTGGCGGGGCCTCCGCAGCTGGGGCGGCCGGCGCAGCGGGCGGGGCTGCGGGCGCAGTCGCATCGGGCGCAGGGGCCGGCGCAGTCGTGGCCGGCGGCGCGGCCGGCGTAGCAGGTGCGGTGGCCGGAGCGGCAGGCGCCGTTGGAGGCTGGTCTGACGGCGTCTGCGCCTGGGCCACAGTCACAAAAGCCGTAGCGGCGAGCAGGCTGGCGAAGGCGATACGCATCTAGACGTTTCCCTGAATTTTCAGCGGGTCATAAAACGGGACCCTACCAGCGGAAGCAAGACCCGTCAGAGACTAATTTACAACTATAATTCAGACTGCCTCAACCGCGTGCTCTGCAAGCACCGTCAGGCCTTCTGGGGTGACGTCGGCAAATCCGCCGCGCACTTCAAAAGTGGTGATGTGGCCGTTGTTGTGCACGCGCACCGGACCTTCCTTCAGGGCGGTCATAAAAGGCGCATGGCCGGCCAGGACGCCGAAGTCACCTTCGGATCCGGGCGCATCGACCTGGTCCACATGCCCCGAGAACAACTCTCGCTCTGGGGAGACCAATGAAAAATGCAGCTTCTCCGCCATCAGTTCGAGGCTTCCGAGGCCAGTTGTTCAGCCTTGCGGACCGCATCTTCGATAGTGCCGACGTTATAGAACGCCGCCTCGGGAAGATGGTCGTATTCACCGTCAACCACCGCCTTGAACGAGCGGATCGTATCTTCCAGGGAGACGAAGATGCCCGGCATGTTGGTGAATTGTTCCGCCACGTGGAAGGGCTGGGACAGGAACTTAGATATCTTGCGCGCCCGCGCGACGGTGAGCTTGTCCTCTTCTGAAAGCTCATCCATCCCCAGAATGGCGATAATATCCTTTAGCGCCTTATAGGCTTGCAGGGTCTCCTGGACACGGCGCGCAACATTGTAGTGCTCCTCGCCGATCACCAAGGGATCCATGATCCGAGACGTCGAATCCAGCGGGTCAACGGCTGGGAAAATCGCCTGGGCGGCGATATCGCGGCTGAGCACGGTGGTGGCGTCCAGGTGGGCGAACGAAGTCGCCGGCGCGGGGTCGGTCATGTCGTCGGCGGGCACATAGATCGCCTGAACCGAAGTGATAGAGCCCTTGTTCGTCGAGGCGATGCGTTCCTGCAGATTGCCCATTTCAGTGGCCAAGGTCGGCTGATAGCCCACCGCCGAGGGAATGCGTCCCAAAAGCGCTGAAACTTCCGCGCCAGCTTGGGTGAAGCGGAAGATGTTGTCGATGAACAGCAAGACGTCCTTGCCTTCCTGGTCGCGGAAATATTCAGCCTGCGCCAGACCGGTAAGAGCGACCCGCGCGCGCGCGCCGGGAGGCTCGTTCATCTGGCCGTAGACCAAGGCGCACTTGGAGCCTTCGCCGCCGCCGGGCAGGTTCACATTGGACTCAATCATCTCGTGATAGAGGTCATTTCCTTCGCGCGTACGCTCTCCGACGCCGGCAAGCACCGAATAGCCGCCGTAGGCCTTGGCGATGTTGTTGATCAGCTCCTGCATGGTGACCGTCTTGCCCACGCCAGCGCCGCCGAAGAGGCCGATCTTGCCGCCCTTGGTGTAGGGACACAGGAGATCGACGACCTTGATCCCGGTGACCAGCACTTCAGCCGAGGTCGATTGCTCGGCGAAGCTCGGCGCTTCGCGATGGATTGAGGAGGTGAAGGTGGTGGCGATCGGGCCAGCTTCATCGATCGGGTCGCCGATAACGTTCATGATGCGGCCCAGCGTGGCGGGTCCGACCGGAACGGTGATCGGACCGCCCGTGTCCACCACAGCCTGGCCGCGCGTCAGGCCTTCGGTGGTGTCCATGGCGATGGCGCGCACGGTGTTTTCACCCAGATGCTGAGCGACTTCAAAAACCAGGCGGAAAGGCTTGCCGGTCCGCTGGTCAGTGTTGGTGGTTTCAAGGGCGCTCTGGATCGCCGGCAGGTGACCATCAAACTCGACGTCGACAACGGCGCCGATGATCTGCACCAGGCGTCCCGTGGCGATCGCTTTAGCGGCCAGCGGCGCTGATTTGGCTGCGGCCTTTGAAGGGAGCTTGGCGGCCGGCTTCTTCGCGGCGGCGGGCTTCTTGGCTGTCGTGGTGGCCATGGGTGTCTCTTTCGACTTTCGACTAGAGCGCTTCGGCGCCGGAGATGATTTCAATCAACTCCTTGGTGATCTGCGCCTGGCGTGAACGGTTATATTGCAGGGTGAGGCTGGCGATCATATCGCCAGCATTGCGGGTCGCGTTGTCCATTGCGGTCATCTGAGCTGCGTAGAAGCCCGCCTGGTTCTCCAACATCGCCGAGAAGATCTGGGTCGTGATGTTGCGCGGCAGCAGCTCTTCGAGGATCGTCTCCTCATCCGGCTCATATTCGTAGACCGCGCCCCTCAGATCGATCGGCTCGCCCGACCCTTGAACTTCGGCAGGGATCAATTGGACGCCCATCGCAGTCTGGGTGACGACGGATTTGAACTTGGAGAAGAACAGCGTCACGACATCGATTTCGCCAGCTTCGAAGAGCTCCCGCACCTTGGCCGAAACCTCCTCCGCCACCGCAAGTGACGGGACGCCGCCCGCCTCAAAGGCGCCCAAAGACCGATTGAGGCGCTTCAACTGATCACGCGCTTTGCGCCCGAGCGTCAGGATGCGGACATCCTTGCCTTCATTGATCAGGCGATTGATCCGTTCACGCGCGGCGCGCACGATCGAAGAGTTGAAGCCTCCCGCCAAGCCCCGGTCGGAGGTGGCCACGACGATCAGGTGGCGCTGGTCGGACCCCGTGCCCACCAGCAGTTTCGGCGCGCCCTCTCCCGAGACGCCGCCCGCCAGGTTGGCGATCACGGCGGCCATGCGCTCTGCATAGGGCCGTGCGTTTTGCGCAGCGTCCTGCGATCGGCGAAGCTTGGCCGCCGCGACCATCTGCAGCGCCTTCGTGATCTTCTGCGTGGCTTTGACGCTTCCGATCCGATTGCGCATCTCCTTGAGGCTGGCCATCGCCTAGATCCCGATCCTCAAAGGCGACTTAAGCGAACGTCGAGGCGAATGCGGCCAGCACCGACTTCAGATCGTCTTCGACGTTCTTGATGTCCTTCTCGGTGCGGATCTTATCGAGCATGCCCTGATGCTTACTGTGGAGATGGGCCAAAAGCTCGGTCTCGAAACGGCGAACGGCGTTGACCGCGACCCCATCAAGATATCCACGCGTGCCGGCGTAGACGACCGCCACCTGCTCCTCAACGCTGAGGGGAGAATACTGCGGCTGCTTCAGGAGCTCCGTCAGTCGTTCGCCGCGGGCCAGCTGGCGCTGTGTGGTGACGTCCAGGTCAGAGCCGAACTTCGCGAAGGCCGCCATTTCGCGATACTGCGCAAGCTCACCCTTGATTGGGCCAGCAGCGGTCTTCATCGCCTTGATCTGAGCTGAGGAGCCCACGCGCGACACTGAAATGCCGACGTTCACCGCCGGACGGATGCCCTGGAAGAAAAGGTCCGTTTCCAGAAAGATCTGGCCATCGGTGATCGAAATCACGTTCGTCGGAATATAGGCCGAGACGTCGTTGGCCTGGGTTTCAATGAGCGGAAGCGCCGTCAACGACCCGGAGCCGTTTTCCTCGTTGAGCTTTGCGGCGCGCTCCAGAAGGCGGGAGTGTAGATAGAAGACATCCCCCGGATAGGCTTCGCGACCTGGCGGACGACGCAGAAGAAGCGACATCTGACGGTAAGCGACGGCCTGTTTGGAAAGGTCATCATAGATGATCACGGCGTGCATGCCATTGTCGCGGAACCATTCGCCCATGGCGCAGCCGGCGAACGGGGCCAGAAACTGCAGCGGGGCCGGCTCGGACGCCGTGGCGGAGACGACGATTGTGTAGTCGAGGGCGCCGCGCTCTTCGAGGGTCTTGACGATCTGGGCGACCGTCGAACGCTTCTGGCCGATCGCGACGTAGATGCAATAGAGCTTGGCGCTCTCATCGCTCCCTGCGTTAATCGCCTTCTGGTTCAAAATGGTGTCGATCGCCACGGCGGTCTTGCCGGTCTGGCGGTCGCCGATGATCAGCTCACGCTGGCCGCGACCGACGGGGATCAGCGTGTCGATGGCCTTCAGGCCTGTCTGAACCGGCTCATGCACCGATTTGCGCGGTATGATGCCCGGCGCCTTGACGTCCACCCGGCGGCGTTCAGCCACATTGGTGATCGGGCCCTTGCCGTCGATCGGCTCGCCCAAAGGGTTGACGACGCGACCCAGCAGGCCCTTGCCCACCGGCACGTCGACAATTTCACCCAAGCGACGGACTTCGTCGCCTTCGGAGATGGCGCGGTCTTCGCCAAAGATCACCACGCCGACGTTGTCGCGCTCCAGATTCAGCGCCATTCCCTTGACGCCGGCCTTGGGGAATTCGACCATTTCACCGGCCTGGACGCTGTCGAGGCCGAATACGCGGGCGATGCCGTCGCCGACCGACAACACCTTGCCGACGTCGGAAACGTCGGCCTCTTCGCCGAAATTGGCGATCTGCGACTTGAGGATGGCCGAGATCTCGGCGGCGCGGATATCCATGAACTTACGCTCTCTTCAGGGCGAATTTGAGGGAGTCGAGCTTCGACTTGAGCGAAGCGTCGAACAGTCGGGAACCAACCTGCACCTTGATCCCGCCCAGAATGGCGGGGTCGATGCGGGTCTCGATTTCGGGGTCTTTGCCCAATGTCTGACGAAGCGCAGCCGCAACGCCCTTGGCCTGAGCAGGACTTAACGCCACCGCGGTGGTCACCTGGGCGGAGATTGCGCCACGCGCTTTGGCGGAGAGGGCTTCAAAGCTGCTGATGATCGAAGCCAGGCAGGAGGCTCGACCGTTCGCAGACAGAAGCCCAAGGAACTTCTGGGTCGTCGAATTGAATTTGGCTTTGGCGGCGATAGCCGCCAGGGCCTTGCCCTTTTCCTCAGCGCTAAACGCCGGAGACCCCACGAGCACCCGCAAGTCCTGGCTCTCGGCCAGCGCCTTCTTAAGGGATTTCAGGTCGGCCTCGACAGCCGCAACCTGCTGCTCATCGCTGGCCAGGTCAAACAGGGCCTGCGCATATCGGCCGCCCACATTCGATACCTTTGAATCGTCCGCCACTTAAGTGTCCGCCCGGTGCGTATTAGGGAGCCGTCGCGGGGATACCGCTGCAGCTTTAAAGGCTTGAAAGCGCTTGGAAAAAGCACAGCGAGCGCAAAGGTCTGAATGCCCCCTTGCTCAAAGCCGCGCGCCTGATAGCACGCGACCTTCCGCACCGCAACACAGAGGGGCTGCGCATTACGGCGATCGCCTCGACGAATAGTCACAGGCTCTGCTTGTTTGGCGTGAGCCGCAGCGAGGCCCAAAAAAAACGCCGACCCGAAGGCCGGCGCTCAGTTCAGAAGCTCGGCGATGGAGCTGCTGGGAGACTGGAAGTCTTGGACTATTGCTTGGCCACCTGCGCGCCGGCGGCGTGGGCGACGGCCACGCTGTTGCAAGCGCTGAGACGGGTTTCGTCCATCGCCTTTTCGCCCGTGTAGGAGACCAGGGCTCCGACCTTGGCTGCGATCGTCTTGCAGGTCGAGGTCGCAAACGTGCCAGACGTCGGTGAACGCGCGACACAGGTGTCGCCGTCACAATTGAACACCGCATCACCCGCAATGAATTTCGTCGCTTGTGGAACGGGTTGGGCCAACTTGGCGATGACAGGGTCAGCCGCAAAAGCCGGCGCAGCGGAAACGGTGACAACAGCGGCGCAGGCGGCCGCAAGGGTAAGGAGCTTCATCATGAGCCCTCCAACGGTTCGGGGAGTGGCGGCGCCCCTGCTCAAGGCGCCGGCCCGTTCGCCGCGGGGAATCGCTTCGGGTATCCCCACCCTCGGCGCGCCACGAACTGAGCATTGCTAAGATAACAGTGTTAAGATCGCAGGCAACTGCTATTTTCGCACATCAGCTATGCGCTGATGTTGCGAGGCTTAGTCCAGGCGTGGGACGAGAATTGGCGCGCGAGAGCCGAGGATGGCCTCACAGAGACCCGCCGCAACCCGCCAGGGTTCGGAAATCCGCTTCAGCGCCAGCGGGCATAGGGCGACGGCCAGATTGTCAGGCTCCAGCCCTTCGGCGCCGGCCATGGCCAGAACGCCGCCCACCGTCGCCGGGCGCGCCGCTAACCCCCTGCCGATTTGACCGCCGCGTCGATTTCGTCGAGCGCGCGGTAACCCGGCTCAAGGGTCTTGCCGTTGATGACGAAGGTCGGCGTTGAATTGATATGGTCATCGCGGGTGTGGCGTTCGACACGGTCGTTCAGAGCCTTGATGGCCGCTTCGTCATTGATGCACTTGTTGAAGGCGTTCTCGGTCATGCCGACCGACTTTGCGACATCGAGAAGTGTCTGCCGCGGAGCCTCGAAAGCCTGTTCCTGATTCTTAAAGATCGCATCGTTGACGGCGAAATACTTGTCCTTGCCCGCGCAACGCGCCACCAGGAAGCCCGAGGCCGCCACCGCCACTTCCGGGCCGGCGCCCACCAACATTTCGCGGAACACATAGTGGACCTTGTTGGTGTCGATGTATTTCGCCTTGAAGGCCGGATAGACTTCCTTCTGCCACTTGGCGCAGACCGGACATCCAACCGAGGCGTATTCCACCACAGTGACCTTGGACTGAGGATTGCCGAGGTCCATGTCGTCCTGCGTGATGGTCGCACCCGACTTTTGCGAACATGCGGTCGCGCCGAGCATCGTGAGCGCCAGCAAAAGCGCAATGTTCTTTCGCAACATCTTGAATAGTCCCTCCAGGGCGCGTTGGCCCATTCCTAGCTCGAACGGTCGCAAACTCGACGTCGAATGTGACGTAAGCTTGGCTTCGAAGGAAGCGCAACAAGTCGCCGTCATACGCTTCTCAAAGCGGCTTGTTCACGTCTCGTCAATGTTGTCGCGTGCTTGTCAGGCGTGGGCTATGGGTCGCAGCAAGTCGAGGCGACCGCAACGACCGTAGGACGACGAGATGGCGAATGCCCGGCCGCCCGCAGGCGGAGCTCGCGGACCCCGCCCGGGCCGCTCACCATTGCAGGCGTTGATCTACTGGACACTCGTCCTGGGTGTCTGGGGCCTGATCTTTGTCGTCGCCTTCTTCGCGGTCTTCTCAGTCGACCTGCCTGACACGTCAAAGCTCTACGACGTCAAACGACAGCCTTCGATATCCTACCTGGACCGCTCGGGCGGCCTTGTGGCGGTGCGCGGCAGCCAATATGCGCCCCCCGTCGACCTCAACAAGCTGCCCCCTTACGTGCCAAAAGCCTTCATTGCGGTGGAGGATCGGTGGTTCTACTGGCATTTCGGCTTCAACCCCTGGGGCATTGTTCGCAGTCAGCTCTATGATTGGACCCACCGCGGGGGAGCGCCCCTGCGTGGCGGCTCAACGATCACTCAGCAGCTCGCGCGCGCGCTTTTCCTGACCCCCAATCAGACCTATCGGCGAAAGGCCCAGGAGCTGATCTTGGCGATCTGGCTCGAGGGCAAGTTCTCCAAGAAGCAGATTCTAGAGCTCTACCTGAACCGCGAATATTTCGGGGAAGGCGCCTATGGGATCGAAGCCGCCTCACAGCGCTACTTCAATAAACCCGCCTCGCAATTGTCCCTGAAGGAGGCGGCCCTGCTCGCCGGGATGATGAAGGGGCCCTCGCGCTATTCGCCGGTTTCCGCCACCGACCGGGCGGCGCGGCGCGCGACCATCGTGCTGGATGAGATGGTCCGCACCCATGCCATCACCCCGCAGGAGCGCGAGGACGCGATCTCCAGCGGTCCTATTCGCGTGAACTCGGTCCTGGCCAATCAACGGGCGCAATATTTCACCGACTGGGTCGACGATCAGGTACGTCATCTGGTGGGGGAGCCGACCGAGGATCTGGTCGTGGAAACCACGCTCGATCTGCCCTTGCAGGCCGCCGCTGAGCAATCCCTTCAGACCGGCGTGGCGGCCGCCAGGGCGCAAGGCGTCCTGCAAGGCGCGCTCATCTCGCTAGATGGCGAGGGGCGCGTGCGCGCCTACGTCGGCGGGGTCAACTACCTGCAAAGTCAGTTCGATAGGGCGACGCAAGCCCGGCGTCAGGCCGGCTCTTCCTTCAAACCCTTCGTCTATCTCACCGCCATGGAAGCTGGCCAAACTCCCGATACGCCCGTCGTTGACGAGCCGATCACCATCGGAAATTGGACGCCGCGGAACTACACCGGGCGCTACCTCGGCCCCATCACGCTTGAGATTGCGCTCAAGGAATCCATCAACACCGTGGCTGCGCGCCTCGCCAATGAGCTCGGAACCTCAAATGTCGCGGCGACCGCCCACCGGCTGGGCGTCAACTCACCCATCCAGCTCGATCCGTCGATGGCGCTGGGCGCCGTCGAGGTCAGCCCCTTGGAAATGGCTCAGGCCTATGCGCCCTTTTCCAACGGCGGCGTTTACGCAAGAGGATATGGCATCGAGCGGATCCGCACCGCCAACGGCCGCGTGCTCTATGATCACAACGCCGGCAACGATCAGCGCCGCGCAGTCATCGGACAACCGGCGCTCTCCTACATGATCCGAATGATGCGCGAGGTGATCGGTTCGGGGACCGGCACAAGAGCCAACGTCAAGGGTTACGATCTGGCGGGCAAGAGCGGTACGACCAGCGATTACCGCGATGCGTGGTTCATGGGCTACACCGGCGGCTTCGTCACTGCAGTCTGGGTTGGTCGTGACGACAATACGCCCATGAGGAAAGTGACCGGCGGCGGGGTCCCTGCCGGGATCTGGCACGACTACATGACCCAGGCGTTGCCGCGACTTCGGACTGAAGGGATCCCTGGCGCCGAAGCGCCGCCGCCTCCCGAAGAAGAGCCCAGCGACACCATCGGTAGGATCATCAACGGCGTGAACGACCTCCTGCACGGGGACCATGAAGGGGACAGCTCGCCCTCAAATCCCCGATATCAGCCTCGCCCCTCGCCGGATGAAGCGCCGCATTAGCGAGCGAACGCGTGAAGCCTCGCGCCCTCAGCGCGCAGCCAGGCCCGGTGGGCCTTGTGCTCCCCGACCAGGGCGTTCACGTGGGCCCAAAATCTCGGTCCGTGATTGAGCTCAAGCAAATGGGCGCATTCGTGAGCTGCGACATAGTCTGCGACCTCAAACGGAGCCAAGGCCAGGCGCCAGGAATATCGGATCGAGGCTGAAAGGCCGCGAATGGCTGGCCGACATGATCCCCAACGCCCCTTGGCGTCGGCCACCGTCACCTTGGGCGCCGCAACGCCCAGCATCGCCGCATAGACCTGCGTACGTTCGCCAAGCACGGCTTGAGCCTGTCTCTTCAGGATCAAGATCACGGCGCGCGCATAACCCTCGTCACCCTGTTGGCCGCTCATCATCGCACTGATCCGCGCAGGTTCGCCGTTCGCTGCTGCGATCCACCTTGCGCGGCCCATACCTTCTTCCAGGCGTACGGGCTGGCCAAACACTTGCAGCGTCATGCCGGGACGGACCGGCATGACTTCAGGCAGCTCGGCCATTCTTTCAGCGATCCACCCTGCGCGTTCACGCGCAAAAGCCGCCGCCTCGGGAAGCCTGCGTGGCGAGGGCGCGGTTGCGACAATCTCGCGTCGGGTGCGGTCTAGACGTAGGGATACGCGACGCGCCCGGCGGTTCACCCGCAAGGTGACGGCCGCCCCGGCCACCTCCAGCCGGTCGCCGTCGGCAAGAGCTCGACCGAACAGACTCATCACTGCAGAATCTAGGCGGCTTTGGTTCCCTTGGGGAGGGCGACATTGGCTGGTTCTCGCGAGAACGCCAATTCCGCCTCCCAGATCACTTCGCGGACCCGCGGATAGATCTCGTCTCGGAAGCGGGCGCCATTGAAGACGCCATAGTGACCGACATGGGGCTGAACGTAGTCCTGCTTTAACTCTGTGGGCAGCCCTGAGCATAGGTCGTGCGCGGCCTGGGTCTGGCCGATGCCGGAAATATCGTCGTTCTCGCCCTCGACCGTCAGCAGTCGGATATCCTTGATCTTCGATGGCCGAACCAGGCGTCCGCGGTGCTCCAACTCGCCCTTGGGCAAAAGATAACGCTGGAAGACCACGTCGACTGTCTGCAGGTAGAATTCTTCAGTCAGGTCCAGCACGGACAGGTACTCGTCATAGAATTCCAGGTGGCGTTCAGCGCCGTCGCCATCGCCCTCCATCAGCTGACGCAGATATCGCTGGTGGGCTTCCTGGTGCTTCTCAACGTTCATCGACATGAAGCTCGCGAGCTGCACAAACCCCGGATAGACCCGCCGCCCCATCCCCGGATAGGGCGGGGGCACCGTGTCGATCATATGCGACTGGAACCACGTGAACGGCCGTTCTTCGGCCAGCTTGTTCGTAACTGTAGGCGAGAGCCTGGCGTCGATCGGCGATCCCATGAACGTCATCGACCCAGGGCGACTATCGTCGCCGTCCTCGGCCATCAAGGCGGCCGCGGCTAGGACCGGGGGACCGGGTTGGCAAACGGCCACGACGTGAGGACGCGGCCCCAGCACCTGCAACATCTGGCGAATATGATCGATATAGTCGTGGAAATCGAAGCGACCTTCCATCACCGTCACGTCGCGCGCGTTCGTCCATTCGGTGATGTAGACCTCATGGTCTTGCAAGAAGGCCTCGACGGTCCCGCGAAGCAGGGTCGCATAGTGGCCTGACAGAGGCGCTGCAATCAGCACGGACGGCTCGCGTTTGCGCCGGCCTGCGCGGCGCATGTCCGCCCCGTCGCGGGCGAAATGGGTTAGCTTGCACCAGGGGCTAGACCAAGCCTCGGTGGTCCGCACGCGAACCGGCTGGCCATCGATCTCCACGGCGTCGACGCCCCAGGCGGGCTTACCGTAGCGGCGGGTGAGGTTTGCGAAGAGGTCGGCGTTCGCATAGAGCCGCCGGCCAAGTTCGCTATCCTTCGCTGGATTCAGCGGCGAGGACCAGAAATCGCGAGTCAGCCGCGCGGCGGCGCGCAGCGGCGATGCAGCATAAAAACCGGCTTCATAGAGGGAATAGAGCATGCGCCGTCCTTTGTGCGGCGCAGCATAACACTCTAACCCTTAACTCGGTCCATACCTCGACCGCAGAAAAATCAGCAGGATTGGGCGTTGGAGCCCTGCTGCATCGCCTTCTCGATCCGACCCCGCATCATTTGAGGGGTCTCGCCATAGGGTATGGCGCAAACGAAGTCGCCGTTGGGGTTCATCAAGTAGGTGATGGTCGAGTGGTTCATCTGATAGTACGGACCATCTCCAACCTTTTGATAAAACACATGATAGTCGCCGGCTACCCGCGCTATCTGTTTGGGCGTGCCGGTAAGCCCCACGGTGCGGTGGTCAAATGCGGTGTTGGAGAGATAATTCGCCATCACCTTGGGCGTGTCGCGCTCTGGGTCGATCGAAATGAAGACGGTCTGAAAATCATCGGCTTTTGACCCCAACAGTTTTCCCGTCTGATCCAGCGCCAGCATCGTGGTCGGGCAAGCGTCTGGGCAGAAGGTGTAGCCGAAGAAGACCGCGCTCCACTTGCGTTTCAAAATCGAGGCGTCGACAGCCGCTCCCTTCTGGTCAACGAGGTCGAAGGGGCCGCCGATTGAGACGGCGTGTGATCGCCCGCCCAGCACCCCCTTCTGAACCGCCAACCCGGTGACCGCAGCGAACGCCAGCGCGAGGATGGCGAGAATGGCCCAAATGCTTCGGCTCATGAGACTTCCTATCGTGCCCGCCGCTTTGGGGCTCGTCAGGGCGGCTCAGGCGAGCGATCCTGCAAACCCATGGCCAAACCCAGGACGCCCACCGCCCCGGAGATGCGACCCGACCTCGATAGGACCGGGGCCGCCAGCTTGCAAGGAAAGCCCGCCGCGCGCGAGCCGCTGGCCGACGAGATCGACGCCAGCGACGATTGGTCGGAAGGCGCAGTCCACCGTGGACGCCTGAGGGTCCGAACCCTTGTGACCCTTCGATGGGGCGTCGTGGCCAGTGAAGCGCTCCTGCTATTACTGGCCATGGGCTTGGGGTTTTCAATGCCCTATGCGGTCTGTTTTACAGTTCTAGGGGCCAGCGCCTGGATCAATTTACTGACCAGCGTCGCATTTCCGGGCCAACGGATCTTTCGCGATCGAGAGGCTGCAGCGCAGCTGGGGATCGACATCTTTCAGATCACCGCCTTGGTGTTTCTGACTGGAGGTACTGCAAACCCCTTTGTCCTGATGTTGATCGCCCCCGTCACACTAGCGGCCGCGACATTACCGCTTCGTTCTGTGCTGATCTTGGGAGGCGCTGCGGCGATGCTCTCGGCGGCCTTGGCGTTCGTTTCACTGCCGCTGCCACAAGCCCCCAACGTCGCCGTGGCGATCCCGCTCAGCTTTCGGCTCGTCGCGGCGCTGGCCAATATCGCGGGTATTGCCCTGACGGCAGGCTATGTCCGTCAGGCTGCGGTGGAATCGGCGCGCATGGCGCTGGCTTTGGATGTCACCCAAGCCGTGCTGGCCCGCGAGCAGCGACTTTCAGCCCTAGGCGCCTTGGCCGCCGCGGCCGCGCACGAATTGGGCACTCCGCTTGCGACGATCTCCATCGTCGCAAAGGAACTTGAACGCTACGCACCGACCCATGGCGTGAAACAGGATGCCGAGCTTCTCATCTCCCAGGCCGAGCGTTGCCGCGAGATTCTGCGGCGCTTGACGGAAACGCCAGCCGCAGCCTCCGATGAAGTCCACGAACGACTGTCGCTTCGCCGCCTGGTGCAGGAGGTGATAGAGCCTCACACGGGCGTGAAAGGCGTTCGGGTCGAGGCGATTGTCACCGGCGCCAAGGGCATGAAGACCCCCGACATCCGGCGAAAGCCCGAGATCACCCATGCGTTCAATTCGTTCGTGGAGAACGCCGTGGACTTCGCTCAATCCGAAATCCTGGTCTCAGCACGCTTTGACGCTCAAACCATCTCCATGGAAGTGCGCGACGACGGCCCGGGATTTTCATCGGACGTACTCGCCAAGCTTGGCGAACCCTATGTTACGACCCGCCCCGGCGCCGAAGGCTCGCGTACGGGTCACATTGGAATGGGACTTGGATTTTTCATCGCCAAGACGTTGTTGGAGCGAACCGGGGCCAATGTAACGTTTCGGAACTCCAAGCCGCACGGCGCGGTTGTTTCGGCGAGCTGGCCGCGTTCGAAGATTGAAGTTGAGCCTCTCTAAATCCCGTTATGCGAGTTCCGACTTGCTGAACCCTCCAATCCTGCGACAGGATGACGCGGACGTCAGAGCCTAGTAAAACCGCTGCAAGGGATCGACGCATGACCGACCTGTCGACAGAGATCGCGGCCTTGCCCGACAAGTCTTTGCTTGTATTGGACGATGACGCGCCCCTTCGGACGCGGCTCGGCCGTGCGCTTGAGCAACGCGGCTTTGAACCGACGTTGGTCGGTTCGGTCTCAGAAGCTCTCGCTGCGGTGAGAGCCCATGCGCCAGCCTTCGCCGTACTGGATATGAGACTGGAAGACGGCACCGGACTGAAAGTCGTCGAAGCCGTCCGAGACGCCCGACCTGATGCGAAGATCATCATGCTGACCGGCTATGGCAACATCGCCACCGCCGTTCAGGCGGTGAAGGCCGGCGCCGTGGACTACCTTTCCAAGCCTGCAGACGCCGATGACGTGGCGCGCGCGCTATTGGCCCGGGCCGATGCTTCTCCTGCGCCGCCTGAAAACCCAATGAGCGCCGACCGGGTCCGTTGGGAGCATATTCAGCGCATCTATGAGCTTTGTAACCACAATGTCTCGGAAACGGCGCGCCGGCTCAATATGCATCGGCGCACGCTTCAGCGAATTTTGGCGAAACGCGCGCCACGCTGAGGCGCAGGTCGTCCTTTGGCTGATCGCAGATTTGAGCAGAGCCGGACTTGGTTTCGCGTTTATCGGGCGAGCGCGCGAGGTCATCACTCGACCAGCCGCAGATAAAAGCAAGAGGGACTATTCCAGCGTCAGCGCCTGAACGCCCGCAGCCCTCAATGCAGCCAAGCGGCCGAACGATAGTACGAGCGCCTTGCGCCGCGCGCCGGCCAGGGCGACGATGATGGCTTCGCGCAGAACAGCCCCCCCGAAACCATCGGCGACAATAAGTCCAGGCTCTTGCGGGAGGATCTCTCGGGGAAATTCCGGCGCCACGGCGAAGGCGAAGGCGTCGCAATAAGGCTGATATTCATGCCATTTCTGGTCAGTCCGGAAATCCTCGAGGCTCGATTTCACCTCGACGATGAAGACATCGCCCTTGCGTCCCAAAGCCATGAGATCGGCCCGACGCCCATTGGGAAGCGTCACTTCGGTGAGCGGCGCATATCCAAGCGCTGTCAGGAGCCTGAACGCCCCACGGGTGACGGCCGCTGTCGTCTCAGGCCGCGACCCTACAACTGGGATGACGCTATCCATCGTCGCAGACTGTTCCGTCTTCGTTCCAAACGCAAGGGCAAGGCGTCTATATGTTCTGCAAATGCATATTGGAGAGATAGGTTGAATCTATTGAAGGATTCGACAGAATTTCCGTACTTAGCCAACCCCACTTTCATGACGAAGCCGCCGCTTTTGCGTTCGTGGAGGCGCAACTGTGGCCTGATGGTCCCACCCGCCACCACTGCGGCGGCTTTGAGCGCATCAGCGCGATCACGCTAACGCTGAAAAGCGTATCCGCGTCGGCCTGAAATACTGCGGCCAATGTCGCAGGCCGTTCACCGTTCGCATGGGCGCTATCTTCGAAGAGACGAAGCTCCCCATGACGAAGTGGCTACAAGCCATTTACCTCATGTGTTCGTCCATGAAGGGCGTCAGCTCGCACCAGCTGCACCGGACGCTTGAGGTAACGTACAAGACCGCCTGGCTTCTTTCTCACCGCGTTCGCGAGGCCATGCGTTCCGGTGAACTCGCGCCCTTCGGCGGCGGCGGCGCGATTGAAGTCGATGAAACCTACATCGGTTTCAACCCCGACAACCAACCCAAGGAAGGCAAGGTCCGGTAGGGCCAGGCGCCGGACGCCTCTACGCCTGGCTCCTTGCGAAGTCGGGCGCACGCCTATTGTCCTCGAGAGGGAAATCCGTGGCCGACCCTAAGGATCCCAAGCCCTCGACCCCGCCACCGAGAGCCTAGCGACGATGCCGCTTGGCCAGGTCCTGGGCCGCCTTTGTTGCCTCCGTCTGCGTAGGGAATGCTTGGGCGGCGAACCGGAACGGGGCGGTAATGGGCGAAAAGAACTGGCGGACAGCCGTGTTTGCATGCTCGCGAACGAACTGCCCATCAATCCGCACCTGCTGCTCGCCAGCGTTTTGTTCGCTGGCGCGCCGTCCGCGTGTCAGGGCCATCTCTAGGTCTCCCGCTCTTTCCAGACCGTAGCGCAAAACTTCCACACTTCGACCAACAGTAGCAGCACAAAACAAACCGCGTCGCTCGCCCAGAGAAGCATCTCCAGTCCGCGCATACCCTGGATCGCCCATGTAGGCGCCAGGTGGCCAGTCTCGCAATAGTTCGCGACTAAATTGAGAGCGACCGCTGCTGCTGTGATCACGGAGAAAAGGAACGCGGCCACCACGACGTGGACCACGAGGGCCACAACCGCAGCCATTGTTTCGGTCGTCTTAAACGCCACGCCGCGACCCGCGTTAGGGGTCTCTGGCCCGGGGCTCGCCGTCTTAGCCGTCGCCCTGCGCCGTCATTCCTAAATCCGACGAACCTGCGGCGCATCGGCTCGAAGCTAAGGCGCCCCTTATCCGACCTCAGCCGCGCACAGGCAGCGGGAATTCCAGCCGGCCGATATCATAGCCGAGCTGTTTTATGCGCGCGACCGCTTCGGTCTTGATTGTCGCCGGCAAGGTCGGCTTTTGCGACATCAGCCAAAGATACTTCCCGTCATGGGTGGCCAAGATCAACCAACCCTCGTCGGAACGCTGGTCGAGAACCCAGTATTCCTGGCTCACCAACCCGCCAAAAAAGCTCATCCTGAACTTTGCATTGGATATCGGATCGGCCACGCGGGCCTTGGCCTTCCATTCGGCCACAGGCCCGTCCGGGGTCCCCTTGTGACAGCTCTGGATGACCGAGAAGCCCTCGTTCGTACGCGTCCAGTCCGAGGCCCCGGCCTGGCAACCGCGTTGGATTGAATTGGGTAACCGCGCGACTTCGTACCAGCGACCCATCATCTTGGTCAGTTCTACGTGTTGAACTGGCTGGGCCGTAGCTTGAGCGCCCGCCGGCATTGCGCTGGCGGTCAGGACCGAGGCGATGCCTAGGATCAAGGTCAGGCGCTTGAACATGGAGACGTTGAATAACTTTGTCTTGTGACAATTGAAACGCCCGCGGTGGGATCGCGGGCGCTGCAGCCAGCAACAATAGAACCTTGCCCTTTTAAGGGCCAGAGCCTTGGCCTGCGTTATTCCGCCGCTCTCGCCACCAAAGCGCGTTCTTTGAAGTTGATCGCCTGAAGGAAAAGAATACCTTCCTCGGCGATTTCGTCGCCCACCATCCGCTCGCCCTCGCCGGCCAGTTCGTCCAGGTCCACGTAGGCGCCGTAGAAGGCTCGCGTGCGCTGCGTGATCAGGCCGGCGTTGAGCAGGGTCTTGATCAGCACCCGAAAGACGTTGGTGTCGCCCCGGAACCGGCGCACGGGGTCACGCTCCTTGCGCCGCTGAATGATATTCTCGATCACCCGCTCGGGATCAAGGCCGAAGCGGCCGAAGATCTCGCTCATCTCGCGCGGGTCGCCGCGATCGAAGATCAGCTGCTGGGCGCAGTGGGCGGTCCAGTCCTCCACAAGGTTGCGCTCAGCTTCGGTAAGTTTGGGGATCGTCCGGTCGGCCCAGATTTTTCCAAACTTGTGATGGAAGGCCTCATCAGTCATCACCAGCTGGAACAGTTTTCGGGCTACGGGATCGCGATTATATCTAAAGCCATTGGCGAAGGCGCCCATGGCGAGGCCTTCCACCAGCATCTGCATGCCGACGAGTTTCTTGTAGACTTCCGGCGCCTCGATGATCTCGACCAGCAGGCTCTTCAGCGCCTTGCCGCACTCCGTGGGCCGTCCCCAGCGAGACTTCACATACTTGGCGAAGGCGGTGACGTGGCGCGCCTCCTCGCGGGTCTGGTTAGCAGCGTATTCCTGCGCGCCCTGGTCGTAGAGCACGTGGCAAAGGCTCGCCGACAGGTTCAGTGCGCCCTGTTCGCCGTGCAGGATCGAAGAGAAGCTCCGAAGTTGCAGGTAATTGATGAAGGCGATCTTTTGCTTCGGATCAGTCAGACTCTCGGCGACATAGGGCAGACGCAGCAGCGGCTGGGTCTCGTCGGGCATCATCGCCTCGTTCTCAAGGTCGAAGGGCTCGTCGAAATCGATGTAGCGCTTGTCGAGCGGGTCCCAGAAATGGTCATGGGTGGCGCTGATGATCTTATCAAAGGCCGTCGAGCGCTGAGCGTATCGATCGAGCGTCAGCATGGAGTTGAAGTCGTCTGGGGCGACGGCTCCGTACATCGCGTCCTTGGTGATGTTGCCGTCGGCCACGGGAAGCCTCCTCAACGTCGTTCATCCAAGGATCACCCCGCCAGGGCTTGGCGTCAAACTCTCACGGCATGTCACCCATGCATCATTCTGCGGCGAAATTGACCTGTGGGGCCGGTTCCCGGACTATCCGTCCATGAGCCCCCGGGCCCTCAGCGAGCAACCCTTCGAGTTCGGCGCCTGGCGCGTGGAGCCAGCGAGAGGCGTGTTGACGGCGCTCGAGGGCGCCTCGGAAACCCGGATCGAACCGAAACTCATGGACCTGCTTTTATTGTTCGCGGGTTCGGCCGGGCGCGTGGTCGGCAAGCAGGAAATTGTCAACGGGGTCTGGGGCGGCCGCGCCATCGGCGACGACACCTTGGCCGCCGCGGTCAGCCGCCTGCGAAGCGCGCTCGGCGAGACGCCTGCGCGCCGTTACATCGAAACAGTGCCCAAGCGCGGCTACCGGTTGGCGCTGGCCGCACCGGAGGCCGCCGGCCAACCGCAACCAAACCCCGGAGCCGAGGGCCCGCCAAAAGCCGCCGCCCTGCTGGCCCAGGGCCGCGCAGCGCTGGCCAGTCCGCTTGCTTCCAGCCAGACCCAGGCCAGGCTTTATTTCGAAGCCGCAGTCGCCGAGGCGCCAGGCTGGGCGCCTGCCCATGTGGGCCTTGCACAGGCGCTGGCGGCGCAGGCCTTTTCCGGGCGCGGCCCAATGTCCGCCGCGCGCGCCGCCGCACAGGCCGGGGTTGGCCTCGACCCACAGCTCGCCGCGGCCTGGGCGGTGCTGGGGTTTGCGACCTTGATGGCCGACCGCGATTTCGCCGCCGCCGACAAGGCCCTACGCCGGGCGCTCGCGCTCGCGCCGCAGCATCCCGCTGCGCGGCGCCACCGCGCCTTGGCGTTGGCCGCCGTCGGCCGCTTCGTCGACGCCGAGCGCGAAGCGCGCCTAGCCGTCGAGCTGGAGCCGATGTCGCTGGGCGCGCGGGGCGAACTGCTGCAGCTCCTCATCGTCGCGCGCCGCTACCGTCAGGCCGTCAGCGCGGCCAATGAGGCGCTGAGTGTGAGCCCGCTCTCCAGCGAGGCCTGGTACGCCAAGGGGTGGGCCTTGGTGTTTGCAGGCGATGAGGCGGCGGGGACCGATGCTTTGCTGAAGGGGCTGGAGCTATGGGGCCTGGACGCCGACGCCATCGCAGCTCTGCGCGCCGCCAGCGATTTTACGGCGCTGGCGGCGGCGGGCGCGGACCTTTTTGAGCGGCAGACGGTGATGTTCAGGCCACGGCTGACCGATATCGCTTTCCTGCGCGCCGCCGCCGGCCAGGCCGACGCCGCGTTCGCCGCCCTGGAGGCCGCCGCGATAAAGGATGATCCGGTGCTGCTGTTCCTGCCCTGGATGCCGCACGTTGATCCCCTGCGCGCCGACCCGCGTTGGCCGCGGCTTTTGGCAAGGGTCCGGCTCGCGCATTGAGGTCGCAAGAAAATCCCAAGTTTTCGGCGAGGCCTCCACAAACACTTCCCGCGAAAGGATCGGCAGGATCATCCCTTCATAAGGGAGGCCTCCATGACCACGTTCGTACAATCCATCGCCCGGAGCCTCGGCGCCTTTATCCTCGCCGGCGCCGTCAGCGCCAGCATCGTCGCCTACGGCCAGGGGCTTTGGCAGCCTTTGGTGGTCGCCAACATAAGGTTCCACCCCGAAGTCCCCTGGGCCGCCCCGATGATGGCCGCGCTGCTGGCGGTCCTCTTGGCCTACCTCTCCGGTCGCGCCGGCCCCAGGGCGGACGCCGAGCGCCGCCGCCAATTGTTTCGCTGGAATAGCATGCCGTGGCCCACCTTCTTCCTGGCCCTCGGCGCCGGCATCCTGGGCATGGCCGCTTTCGCAGGCCTTTGGGTCGCGGCCTCCGACCTGATCCACATTCCGGCGGGGGTGCAGCCCAAAATGGAGCGTATTCCGCTGCTTACGGCCCTCAGCTTCCTGATTATGAGCGCGCTCGCCGCCCCGCTCAGCGAGGAGGCCGCGTTCCGCGGCTACGCCATGGGCATGCTGCAGAAGGCCTGGGGGCAGGCGCCGGGCGCCATCATCGGCTCGAGCGTGCTCTTCGCTGCGGTGCATTTTACCCAGGGGCTGGATGTGGTGAAGCTGTCGCTCTACTTCGGCGCCGGCCTTATCTTCGCCCTGGTCGCTTACCTGACCAATTCGCTCTATGCAGCGATGGCGGTCCACAGCCTAGGCGATGTGCTGGGCTTCACTCTGCTCTGGCCGCACGACCAAACCCCCCACGCCATGGGCTTCGCCGATCCGCTGTTCGGCCCGGCTTTAGGGGCGCTCGTGGTCTTCACTCCGCTGGCGGTCATGGCCTTGCGCAAACTGGCCCAGGTCAGCCGCCCACTCCGCGCTCCAGCCCTCGGTCCATTGCCGAAGGCGGGTGAAGGCGGAGCCCATGGCTGACCGTTTTACCCTGACGCCGCGGCGAGGTTATTCTGCGGCGATCAGCACCTTGGCCAGCGCACGGTCCTTGAAGTTGATCTCCTGGAGATACCTGATGCCCTCCTCGGCGATGTCGTCGCCAACCATCTTATCGCCCTCGCCCTTGAGCTCGTCGATGTCGACATAGACGGCGTAGAAGCCCTTGGTGCGCTCGGTGATGATGCCTGCGTTGACGAGGGTTTTTACCAGGACGCGGAAGATGTTGGTGGCTTCCTTCATTTCCTCACGACGGGTCTCGTCGTTGATCAGCTTGCCCATTTCTTCGATGACACGGTTCGGATCGAGACCGAATTCCTCGTAGAGGCTGATGTTCTGGGTCGGAGCCACGAGGTTGAAGAGCAGCGTCTGGAAACAATGGGCCGCCCACATTTCAATGACTTCGTGCTCGGCCTCTGACAGATGTGGAATGGTTCTGTCGGCCCAGATCTTCCCGAACTTGTGGTGGAAGGCCTCGTCAGTCATCACCAGCTGCGTCAACTTCCTGGCCAGGGGATCGTTGGTCTCGTTGAACACCGTAGCGAAGGCGCCCATGGCCAGGCCTTCGACCAGCATCTGCATCCCGATTATCTTCTTATAGACCTCAGGGGCGCTGATGATTTCGACCAACAGGTCCTTCAGGATCGGCCCGCATTCGACAGGCCGGCCCCAACGGGCCTTAATATATTTGGCGAAGGCGGTGACGTGGCGGGCCTCTTCGCGGGTCTGATTGGCGGCATATTCCTGTGCGCCCTGATCCTTCAGCACATGGCACAGACTGGCTGACAGGTTCAGCGCACCTTGCTCGCCGTGAAGGATGGACGAGAACGTGCGCAACGTCTGGGCGTTGGCGAAGCGAATCCGCTCCTTCTCGCTGCCAAGCGCCTCGTTGACGTAATCGAGTTGCAGCGCCCCGATCATCTTCTCGGGGAGGATCATGGTGTTCTCCATGTCGAACGGCTCGTCGAAGTCGATGTACTTCTTATCGAGCGGATCCCAGAAGTGGTCGTGGGTGGCCGAGATGATCTTATCAAACGCGGTTGAACGGGCCCCGTAACGGTCCAGCTCCAGCATGGATTCGAAATCGTCCGGCGCCACGGCGTCGTAGATAAGATCCTTGGTGATGTTGCCGTCTGCGGCCATAGCTCAGTTCCTCGTAGCGCCGGCAATTGTCGCCCAGCGTTCAAACCCGCCTCAGCCAAGCATCTAGCAAGTGATCCGTCAAGAAAGATGACGGGGGCGTCATCTTATTCGGCGCTCGCCTCGATCGCCTCTATGTCGGCGTCGGAGAGCCCCATGTGATGGCCGATCTCGTGAACCAGAACATGCGTCACCAACTCTTCCAGGGTGATCTCTCCATGATCGGCCCACTCATCCAGGATCGGACGGCGATAGAGGTGAATCATGGAAGGCGGCGCAGCCGGCCCCAGGGCGTCGCGACGCCCTATGGCGACGCCCTGGTAGAGCCCGGTCAGGGCGAACGGATCTTCAATGCCAAGCTCGTCGAGCACATCTTCAGGGGGAAAGTCATCAACGCGAAAGACGACATCGCCAGTAAGTTTGCGAAATTGCGCCGGCAGAGCCAGGAAAGCCGCCTGCGCAAGCCCCGCCAGATCATCCAACGACGGCGCCTTGCCGAACGGGTTCTGCGAGCTCAAGCCAACCTCACTCGTCCGGTATCAGGATGTCAGGATCGTTCGGCGGGCGAACCTCAAACAACCCAATGTCGAGCGCCCGTTGGGGTTCGATCGGTCTCAGGGGTTCTTGAGCGATGGCGCGCAATGTTTCGGCGTCAAAATCGCGACCAGCCCGGCGCGCCTTGCGCGCCTGCGGCGCAGCCACGGGTCGCTCAGCTGTGGCTATGCGCCAATAGGAGACCATGAGGCGCCAAGCCGTGCGTGGCGGCGAAAACGTTGCGAGCGGCCAGCGGCTCCCATCCTTAAAAACCGGCTTGGCGTGGGAGACCTTCTGACCGGGCACGATTTTCTCCACGAGACGGGCCCAATGTTCACCCAGGGGTCCGGCGTAGGCCTCAGCCGCGGCTTCCCGCGTCGCGAATGCGGGCCCAATGGGGTCAGTCGTAAAAACAACAGCTTGCGAGGCGACGCCAATCGCTTCGCGTTCGCGCTCAGCGCGACCCAAGGGGCGCGCCATCGCCTGCTCGGCATTTTCCGCAACGGGGTAAAGGATCGCAGTCATCGTTCCGCTCATTCGCCAACTTAGCGTAGCATCCCAAACGCGGCGCGGATGCGGCGAAGTCCAGCGCGGCTTAGTGTGCGAACGATGTGATTCGCCGGAGCAGCCGAAGCGGGGATGAGCGCCTTCCAACTAATCCTTGCAGCTGCGGCCGGCGCGGTCTGCCTCGCGATCTGCGCGGTGCTATGGGCGCTGGCTCAAAGGCGGCAAGCTCAAGGACGCGTCGAGGCCCTGGCCGCGCGTCTCGCCAGCGTCGAAGCCCGCGCCGAAGCTGCGCAGGCCTCGGCGGAAGCTTTCGATTCAGCGCTTCTCGCGGTTGAAGATGGTCGAGCTCTCCTGGCGTCTGGGGAGGAGTCGCTCGCCGTCTGCGCCGAGGCGCTGGGGCTTCCCGAACCTGACCCCCAAGGCGTGGTCAATAGCCTGATGCGCGCCGATCCTGATCACGCGCGCCGGCTTCGGGCTCTCTTCGAACGGGGGGAGGCCTGTGCATTCGAAGTGCAAGGAGAAGGCGGTCTGGTGGCCGTCGAGGGCCGCGCGGCCGGTGCAATGGCGTGGCTGAGGCTTTCCGCCGCCGTGGGCGAGGACGCCGGTTTGCCGACCGCGCCGCGCTTCGCCGCATTCCTTAATGCGCGGATCACGCCGGCCTGGATCGCCGCTGCGGATGGCTCGCCCGTCTGGGTCAATGCGGCCTGGCTTAGGGCCGCTGATGCAGCAAGTCTCGATGACGCCGCAGCCAGGGGCGCGGCCTTCGACAAATCCGCTGATGCGCTGGCCAGTGAGGCCGCCAATCTTGGCCAGAGGCGAGAGGCCGTCCGATGGGCCACGATCGCAGGCAAGCGGCGCGCTTTCTATGTCACAGCCCAGCCGCTCGAGGGCGGCGGGGTCGGGGTTTGGACAGAGGATGTCAGCGAACAGGAAGCCCTGCGCGAGCTCCTGCAACGCAACGTCGAAGCCCACGACGAGACCCTCAACCACATCGCAGAAGCCGTCGCCGTGTTCGACCGCGGCAAGAAACTGATGTTCCACAACACAGCCTTCGCAGAACTTTGGGGCCTGGAGCCGGCTTGGCTTGCCGAACAACCGAGCCACGCCGAAGTCCTGGACCGCCTACGCCAACGTCGCAGGCTGCCTGAGACGGCCGACTACACAAAATGGAAGGCCGCCGAGCTCAGCCGCTACGAGCACCTGGCGGCAGGTCCCGACGACATGTGGAGCTTGCCAGATGGGCGAACCCTCAAGGTTGTGCGACAGCCGCACCCGATGGGCGGGCTCCTGCTGCTCTACTCCGACATTACCGGGGAGCTGAAACTTACAAGCCAATACAACGCCCTCATCGAAGTGCAGCAAGCGACTTTGGACAAATTGTCAGACGCCGTGACAGTCTTCGGTTCAGATGGTCGTCTGCGCCTGCACAATGAGGCCTTTGCGCGTTTTTGGGATGTGACGCCAAGCCAGGTCGATGCAGCGGGCGATTTCGAAGGCGTCGTCGACCTCTGCATTCGAAAGCTGCACGATAAGAATTTCTGGGCCGAGCTAAAGGGGCGTGTGGCCGACCCAGACCCGCAGGCGCGCGCGCCGACGACGGGGGAGGTCAAGACCTCCGACGGTCGGATCGTGGTCTACCAGTCACGGCCCTTGCCAGATGGCGCCACGCTGATCGCGTTCACCGATGTCACCGACGCACGTAAGCTCGAAGGCGCGCTCGAAGCCAAGGAGCAGGCGTTGGCGGACGCCGAACGCCTAAAGCGCGATTTTGTCGGCAACGTCTCCTACGAACTGCGCACGCCGCTTACGACCATTATCGGCTATACCGAACTTCTGGAGCGCTCAGGTGAAGGCCTGTCGGAACGCGGTCGAGGCTACGCCGGGTCGGTAAAATCAGCCGCCACTCAGCTTGCCCGATCCATCGATGACGTTCTCGATATGGCCCAGATCGATGCTGACGAGATGGCTCTGGACGTCGCTGACGTGCGTGTCGCCGATCTGCTCACAGTCCAAGCCGAACGCTGGGCCGAGGCTGCGCAGGCCGCAAACGTCAACATCGTCGTCGATGCGGCCAAGGACGTTGGCCTGATCCGCGGCGATTCTCGTCGGCTCGGCCAGATCCTCGATCATCTGGTGGAAAACGCGATCAGCCAGACGCCGTCTGGCGGAACAGTTACGATGGCTGCGCGCAAGGCGCTGGGCGAGGTCCAGTTGCAGGTCTCAGACACCGGACGCGGTATTCCGTTCCACGTTCAAGCCCACATATTTGATCGCTTCATCGGCCGCGAACGTGGCGGTCCTGGACTTGGCCTTGCGCTCGTCAAAGCGCTCACCGAATTGCACGGCGGATGGGTCGCCCTCGAAAGCGAGCCGGGCGCGGGTGCAACGTTCACCTGTCATTTGCCAGAAGAAGCCATGGCGAGCGCCGCTCAGCCAGAGCTTGGTCTCCGGAACTAAACTGAAGTTGCGGGGATAGAATTGCGAAGTTCTGTTATTTTCCAGAGTCTTGCCTGGAATTGGATGTATCGGTTCTGACTACAGCGCGATGGTTTCGATGAGATCGTAGGCCCGTTGCTGCTGGGGGGAAGATCGGGTGGTGAGCTGGAAGGTGGGAGCGTCATTGCCGTCCGCGGCCTTGGCCATCGGGGTACGGCAGGTGTTCTTGGTGATGGTGGCGAGTTGGTCCAGCAGGGTTGCGAAGCTGTGGACCGGCGAGCCGTCGTCGAGGCGCCGCGCGTGGACCTTGCGCAAGGCGGCTGGCGATCGGGTCGCCGGCGCGACCGGATCGCGGGTGAGCTTGGCGACCTGGTCCTCATCGGCGAAGAGCAGCGGGGCCCAGGCCTGTCGCATATGCCATTCGACATAGTAGGCGAGCATGCACAGGAAGATGTGGGCGCGGACGCGCTCGGCCAGGCGGTGATGGATGGGGCGGATCTGCAGATCGGATTTCAGCGTCCGGAAGGCGCGTTCCACGCGGCTGAGGGACTTATATGAGCGCACGCAGTCGGGCGCGCTCATCTGCTCGGCGGCCAGGGACGTGCGGATGATGTAGATTCCGTCGAGGGCGGCCTCGGCGGCGATCTTGGCGGTGTCGCGGCGGCAGCTGAAGGCGTCGTCTGAGATGTCGAGCTGGATGTGCTTGGCCATCTTGTACTGGTTGACGATCTTTCCCACGGCGAGCGCGATCTGGTCCTTCCCCGCCAGGCGGCCGGCCGCGACGCGGGCCTGGATCTTGGCCAGGCTGGCCTCGGTGGCGGCCAAGAGGTCCTGGCGCTTATGGGCGCGCAGCGCGGCCAGGGCGGGATTGCGACAGGCGATCAGCCGCTCGCCCGGATAGTCGGGGGTGGTGAGCTCGAAGAGGTTGCGCTGGTCGAAGAGGTCGAGCTGCAGCTGGCCCTGTTCGACCAGGGCGCGGATCGAGACGCTCTTCAGGGCGGTGATCCAGTCGACGCCGTCCTGGGCCTTGAAGCCCTCGACGTTCTTTTGCGAGATCATGCCGCGATCGGCGACCACCACGAAAGTCGCGATGGCGAACTCACCCTTCAGGCGTGCGACCTCCGGGTCCAGGGTGGCGGGATCGGCGGTGTTTCCCTCATAGACCGAGATGGCGACGGGACAGCCGCGGACATCGGCCAGCAGCCCGTAGTTGACCTGCAGGGTCCCCTTCTTGCGGTCGCGGCTGTAGCCGCGCTTGGCCAGGGGACAGGTGCTTCCCTCGTAATAGCTGGAGGAGAGGTCGTAGAGCGCCAGGCCATCGGCCTGCAGATGGCGCTCGGCGAGCTTCTTCTGGATCCGATCCTGGCGCGCCAGGAGCCAGTCCATGGCGGCGTAGAGCTGCTGCTCGTCACAGCCCTCGACGCCGAAGGTCTCGGCCAGGGTGGTGTCGTCCCACCAGCGCACGGTGGCCAGTTTGGTTTGCGGCCGCAGCACCCGCGCGGCGATCATCGCCAGGACCCGATCGCGCTCCTGGCAGGGCCGTGAGGCCAGCAGCTTGGCGAGGTCCAGCCGTTGCAGGGCCAAAGACACCGCCTGCACGTGGCCATGCGGCAGCGAGCGGGTGACCTGGAAGGCGTCGTCGACGGGGACGAAGGTCTCGCCCTTCAGGCTGCGGCGGATGAGCTCGACGAGGTTGTCGGGCAGATGGGAGAGATTGCCGAGGGTCTCGTTGCGGACGCTATCGCCGTCGCGAAAGCTGCGGCGCAGCAGATGGGAGTGATAGACCTTGCCGTTGTAGCGGCGGGTCGTTGTGACGACGTGAACTGGGCCATCTCGCTTAGGCATGCCGGGAAATCTAAACCCATTCGACCGACCATGTCAATCACATTAGTGACTACAAATATACACCCAAAACACCACCCATCCCCCAAAAACCTTCGCAACTTCAGAGGATTGATCCCCGCCCGCAGCGCTATACGCCTGGCAACTTCAG
>Ga0209166_10000259_pt1 | contig 66936 bp, 59 predicted proteins | sample Coa_R1_3_FD_187151 | JGI IMG/M metagenome (GOLD analysis project Ga0209166, IMG submission 187151) | Surface soil microbial communities from Centralia Pennsylvania, which are recovering from an underground coalmine fire - Coalmine... | ecosystem: Environmental > Terrestrial > Soil >...
AAAGGAATGCTCGACTTTCTACAACAAGACTGCAAAAGCCCACAGCTACTATCTCGCGCCGATCAAGCAGGCCTGCATCCCGTTTCACATTTGGGGCAGCCTGGTCGAGAAGGCTGGCCTGAAACTGTCCGATGCGCCAAAGACGTGGGATGCATACTGGGATTTCTTCAAGCCGGCGCAGAAGGAGCTCCGCGGCAAGGGCATGCGCAAGATTTACGCGCTTGGCCTGCAAATCACCACGGTCGGGCCAAACGACGGTAACGGACTGTTCACGCACTTCGTGATCGCCAACGGCGCCAATATGGTCACGCCGGATGGTCGGCTGCACACCGACGATCCGAAGGTGCGCGAGGCGGCGATCAAGTCCGTCGCCTATCTGACCGACGCCTACAAGCAAGGCTACGTACCGCCCGAAGCGTTGAGCTGGAACGATGCGGACGACAATAACGCCTTCCACGAAAGGGTGTTCCTCGCCGACTTCGACGGCACGATCTCGACTGAGCTGGCGATGATCAAGGACACGCAGGCGTATATGCATGAAGTGGTCACTGCGGGCCTGCCTAACGGTAACGATGGCAAGCCGATGGCAGCCCAGATGAATGCCGGTGGCGGCTTCATTCCGAAGGGAGCGAAAAACGTCGAGGTCGCCAAGGATCTCATGAAGTACTGGATGCAACCCAAGGTCATGGGCGCCAACCTGAAGATGGGCCTTGGACGGTGGGTGCCGGCCATCCCGCAGGTCGTCAAGGATGACCCGTGGTGGCTCGATCCCGCGGACCCGCATCGCGCCCCCTATGTGCGCGAGGCCGTCCTCGGGCCGACGACTTCGGGCTACGAAGGGTTCAACCCCGCCTGGGGCCAGGTGACTGCCGAGCAGCTCTGGGGACAGGCGCATGCCGACGTCATCAAGAACGGCATGACGCCGGAACAAGCGATCGACAAGGCATTTAAACGAGCGGAGGCGATCTTCTCGGCTGTCACGTTCTGACAGCATCGCGAGGGCCACATGAGTGTAACCCTGCAGGCGCTTCCGCGCGGACAGCGCCTGACGACCGTTGCGATCAGGCGGCGCGCTCGGCGCGGCGGGCTCTATGGCTCTGACCGTGTGTGGGTCATTGCCTTTGTGCTGCCCTACGTTGCCATCTTCTTTGCCTTTGTCCTCTATCCGATTGTCTACGGGCTGTGGATGGGCAGCGATCCGGCGCTGTATCGCCAGCTCTTTGACGATCCGCGCTATATGACGGCGGTCATCAATACGCTGTTGTACGTTGGCATCGGTGTAAACGTGAAGATGGCGTTGGCCTTCCTGCTGTCCGGTTTCTTCATGCGCAAGGGATGGTGGGTCAAAGCGGTTCTGGTCTTCTTCATCCTGCCCTGGGCGACGCCGGCGCTTCCCGCCTATATGTCGATACACTGGTTCCTGAACGGGCAGTGGGGAATGCTGAACAATGTGCTGTGGTTGCTGACCGGCATCGACGGGCCCGTCTATTTGAACTCGCACTGGATGGGGCTGGCCGCCAACATCGGCGCATATATCTGGAAGAACCTGCCGTTCTGGACCTTGATCCTGCTTGCCGGTCGTATGGCGATCCCGCAGGAGCTCTACGAAGCCGCTAAGGTCGACGGCGCGAACGGCCTGCGTCTCCTGACCCATGTGACCGTGCCGCTGATGGCGAACCTGTACATCGTCTGCGTGCTGCTCGATACCGTCTTCGCGCTTGGCGATTTCAATGCCACCTACTTTGTCTCCGGCGGGGGCCCGGCAATGTCGACCGAGGTGCTCGCCACGCTTGGCATCCGCTATGCCTATACGGTATCCCTCCCCCGTCTCGGGGTGGCGGAGGTCATGACCGCACTGCCGGTGTTGATCCCCCTGATCTTCATCCTGATGCGTAAGCTGCGCATGTCGGAGGGGCAGCTATGAGAGTCGCTCGCACCCGGCCTCTTTCGCCGTGGCGCTACCGCGCGGGTCGCCGCGTTGGGGAAGCCGCCTCCATGTTGCTCGGCGTCGTGCTGATCGTTTGGTCGCTGGCGCCGATTTACAATATGGCAGTCATCGCGCTTTCAGCCCACGATGACATCTTTGCGGGCACTATCTGGCCGGTCAGTCCAACTCTGAACAGCTTCTACGTCGTCTTCACCGAAGGCTTCTGGTACCTCGAACATTTCTGGCAGCAGTTCGGCAACAGCTTTTTCGTGGGACTGATGACGATGTTCCTCACATTGCTGATCGGCTCTCTCGCCAGCTTCACCGTCGGACGGATGCACTTTCGCAACGGCTGGCTGCTGACGAATGCAGCGCTGATGACCTATGTCATTCCCGCGTCATTCCTGGCGATCCCGTTCTATCGGATCATGCAAATTTATGGACTCACCAACCACCTGTGGGCCGTGATCGCGGCCATCACCACGTTCGCCACGCCGTACGCGATCTTCATCTTCTCGCAGTATGGCAAATCGATCCCGATGGAGCTTGACGAGTCGGCGCGGATCGACGGGGCGAACCCGCTCCAGATCTATCTGTACGTTTACTTGCCGCTCATGGCACCCGCGCTGGTCGCAGTCGGCACCTATGCCTTGCTGCTCGCCTGGAACGAATATCTGTACAATTTCCTGATGCTCTCCACGCCAGACAGCATGACAGTCGCGGTCGCCCTGGCGCAGTTCCTGAACAGCGACGAATCGCCCTGGAACCTCATGATGGCGACAGCGATCGTGTATGCGCTGCCGCCGATCATGCTCTACTACATGTTCCGCCGGAATATGACGGCCGGCCTGACCATGGGCGGCGTGAAGGGATGATTTGAAGGGATAAACTTGGGTCCGATGCTCTGCGGGGCACGATGAGCAGCGCGCAGCAGGTTCTGCCGCTCCAGACTCCCATACCCGCCGGCCGGGCGCGCCGTCCCCGCTGGCATTTCCGCCTGCAAGGTTCGGACACCGCCTGGGCGATCGCTTTCGTTGTTCCCTATGCGGCCGTATTCGCTGCCTTCGTCGCTTACCCCGTCGTGTTCGGCCTGTGGATGGGCAGCCGGCCGACGCTTTACACCTTGCTGTTCTCCGACCCGCGCTACATCGACGCACTCGTCAACACGCTGCTGTTCGTTTGCATCGGCGTGAACGTGAAGATGTTTCTTGCCTTTCTGGTCTCTGGCTTCTTTATGCAGCGAAGCTGGTGGGTCCGCGCGCTCTTGGCCGTGTTCCTGCTACCCTGGGCGCTGCCGGCGCTGTCCGTCTTCCTGTCGATCCATTACATGCTGGTGTCCCAATGGGGGCTCCTTGACAGCCTGTGGTCCGTCGTGACCGGCGCAGACGGCCCTCTGTTCCTGGTGTCACGAGGCTCGGCAATGGCGGCCAACATTCTCGCCTATATCTGGAAGTGGCTGCCGTTCTGGACACTGATATTCCTGAGCGCGCGGATGGCGATCCCGCACGAAATCTATGAAGCGGCTGCGATCGATGGCGCCACCGGCATCCGGCAGACGGTCCACGTCACATTCCCATTGATGGCCAATGTCTATCTCGTGGCGACGCTGCTCTCCACGGTCTGGACGCTCGGTGATTTTCCGACCGTCTATTTCGTGTCTTCGGGTGCGCCCGCGCGCACCACGGACGTGCTGGCAACCTACGGCTTTCACGAGACGTTCGAGTTTGGTCATCCGGACCTGGGGGCGGCAGCGATGATGTCGGCTTTGCCGCTCGTCATCCCTGTCGTCATCCTCCTGATGCGGCGCCTGCACAGGACCGGCGTGCAACTATGAGCGGCCGACCCGCCAATGAATCAGTAACGAGCCGCGTGGCCGCCGCAGATCGCACCGCGCGCCGTCGTTACCGCCACGGACGGCGATTGGCCGGCGGCATCGCAGGTAGCGCCCTGGGCGTCGCACTGCTGATCTGGACACTGCTCCCAGTCTACAACATGGTGCTCATTGCGCTCGATGAAGAGGGCGACGAGTTCACTGGCAGCCTCTGGCCGCCGAACCCGTCGTTCAGCAGCTTCCGTGCGGTCTGGACGCAAGATCATTGGTATCTGCAACATTTCTGGCATCAGTTCGGCAACAGCATATTCCTCGGCCTGGCCACCATGCTGCTCACCGTGGTCATCGGCTCGCTCGCCAGCTTTGCGATCGGACGGATGCAGCTTCGCCGTGGTCAGCTCATTGGTGACGCCGCGCTCCTGACCTACATCCTGCCGACGGCCATCCTGATCATACCGTTCGTCCATATCATGCATGTTTACGGGCTCTCCGACAGCCTCTGGGCGGCGATTGCTGCCTATGTCGCCTTCGCCACGCCGTACGCCGTCTTGATCCTGCACCAATACGGCAAGCTACTGCCGATGGAACTCGACGAGTGCGCCAGGGTAGATGGTGCTTCACCTGTCCAGATCTATCTGCGCATTTACATGCCACTGATGACGCCGGCGCTCGTGGCGGTGGGCGTCTATGCGTTGTTGCTGGCGTGGAACGACTACCTCTATCAGTTCATGCTGCTTTCATCGACGCGCAACATGACCGTGGCGGCGGCCATCGATCAGTTCTTCGACAGCGACGAGGCGCCTTGGAATTATATGATGGCGGTCGCTCTGGTCTATTCCCTGCCGCCGATCGCGATTTACTTTGCGTTGCGGCGGTTCATGTCCTTTGACCGAGTGCATAGCTAGCTCCGATGCGCTGCGACGCTGATATGACGCCGGGGTTTTCCGCGCTTGCACAAGTTAGAGCACGCGCGCGATGATGGGAACGCGACGGAGCACAAGCGTTATGCCCCAGCTCAGGGCCACTGAGCCGACATAGACGATGGCACCCTTGGCTATTGGGCCCAGCGCGACCGCAAGCAGGGCGAACTGAAGCCAGACCACTATGGGGTAATGAACAAGATACATCCCGTAGGAACTGGCGCTGAGGCTGTCGAAGACAGGTCGGTGCGCGATGGCGAACCGACGAAAGAGTGCGATGAAGGCAAGGCTGATTGTGCCGCAGCACAGGACGACGGTGAAGTCACCAAGAAGGCGCAAGCTGAGAGGCAGGGGCTGATGACCCTTGGCGACTGGCAGGATGAGCGTCAAGATGACGGCAAGCCGTAACGCATAAGCGACAAGCCCGGCCGTTAGCCAGATCGGCCATCTCCGCGCCAACTCGGCATTCGGCGCAAGAACGCCGGACACTGCGATGGAGGCGCCCATCTGCAGACCGACCAGAAAATAGACCGCATAGAGCAACAGACGGCTCGCCTGAAATGAAAAGGGACCGAGCGTGAGCCAACCATCCGCCCCGAAGTTCAATTCCATTGGGACGTAGACCAGCGCTGAAGCGACGAGCAGCATGGCAAGGAAGGCCGTCGGACGGCGATACGCGCCGAGATGCTGCGGCGCCTGCGGTTTCGCCGTCCAGCGGCGCCGGAGCACATAAATCCCGGCTGCGACGGCATCGAAGGCGAGCAGCAGCCAGATGAACCAACCGGGACCGCTGGGCCAAAAGCCAAGCGATAGCCAGGTGCGAGCGTAAGCGGGCAAGCCCGGATCGGCGCCGGTTACGGCATAAGATGGATAGTAGGCGAGCGGCATCAGGATCGCCGCGGCGGCCAGGAACGGGATGCCCAATCGCAAAGTCCGGTCGCGCAGGAACCTCGCGGCTCCCTTCCGCTTCAGGCCGGGCCAGACAAAGAGGCCTGATACCAGGAACAACAAAGCCATGAAGAACGTGTCATTGAAGATCGCAAGCAGGTCGAACCCGGCCCAACGTCGGGGATCAACAATCGGCGCGGGCAGAATGCTGAAAGTGTGCGGTTGCGCCGGCCACATGACCGCGTATGCCAGCACCGAATGATGGAGCAGCACGAGAAGGACGATGAAGGTGCGCAGATAGTCGAAACTCGCATCGCGGGCGCCGGGCAGGGGAAGAGGATTGGCCTTGGCGGTCTCGATCCGAGCCTCGACACGCGGGAAGAACAACGCAAGCGCCGGCCGCGTCAGCATCCAGATGAGCGCCAGGAACACCAGTGCCTGGGCGCCCCGTTCGACGCGCATCCAGGCAGGAAAGGGGCCAGGCAGCGCCGCGACGCCGACAAAGCCGATGCTGCCAAGGGCTGCAATCCACTTCGCCCGCACATAGGCCGAGCGCCGGCCGCGGCGCATCTGCTTGCCGCACAACAGCAAGAACAGGCTCACGATCAGGATAATCGTCGACCGGACCCAGACCGCCGGCGGAATGCCATGTCGCAGAGCGAAGGCTACCGAAAGCAGCGCGACGCAAAGGCCGACATTGATCCACTGTGCGCCGATCACGGGCCGAAGCTGCGCATGAAGTGCGGGTGAGGGGGCTGTCATGAGGATTACTTTCGTGTGCCGAGGGCGAAAACTGTGACCAACTCCTTCGCATGCAGCTTGATGTCAAGATTTGGCTCGCGCGCCAGCAAGACCGGGACGGCGTCGATGGCCTGGATGATTGTCAGCGCCATCACGCCCGTATTGAAGCGGCGGAATTCACCGGACCGCTGACCGGCGCGCAGCAGTTCTTCGAGGTTCGCGGCGCGCTGCGCGAGCGACTCGGGACCGATGACCAGGCTGCCGTCGGCATGACGCGCGCTCATCGCGATCTCAACGAGGGCGATCAGTGGTTTGCGATGGGCGTCGATAAATTCCAGATTGGATTCGATGTAGGCGTGCAATCGCGCGGCCGCTGACGTCTCGGCCATGATGCGCGGCTCCATATGGTCGCGCCCTGCGGCAACCACCTTCTCGATCACTGCGTCCACGATCTCCTCCTTGCTTGGGAAGTGATAGGTGATGACGCCCTTGCTGACGCCGGCCCGCCTGGCGATTTGGTCAACCGAGGCCTTGGCAAACCCCACTTCGGCGATCGTGTCGATCGCACAGTCGACGATCTGTGCGCGGCGTGCCGTCTCCGCGAGCGACCGCTTCTCTGCTGGAACAATCTTGATCTTAGTACGCATGTACTAAAGTTAGTACGATCGAGCTAAATTGTCAATTCCGCCGCAGACGCAAAACCTGGCTGCGCCAACCTCGCGCCAAGCTACGGCGGATGAGCCGCTCGCAATGACGAGCATCCCCATTCCCGCGGCATGAAAATGCCTGAGTGATGCATCGTCGTTGCCCTCGAAGAGAAGGGCGCAGGGAATGCCGGGCGCCTGATGCACCCGCAGCTCTTGCGTGCAAAACGAAGTAAAGCACGCACGCAAGTCACACAGGTACACCGGAACGATCCGGCATTCCCTGCGCAATGGTTTTAACGGCCTATCCTCGCGCTCCCCGGGGTGCCGGGCTTGATAGCCCCCGTCGCCTGCAGGATCGCTTGCAGGCTTGACACCAGCGTCGGGGTGCCAGGACCACGCGACTTACCCGTCCGCATCGGCGCCGCTCGTCTCGCGACACCAAAGCGTCCATCGCATCCCGCGCCCAACACTCGTGACGATCGCGAAGCGCCCCCTCTCGAGGGTGCGGGACGCGCACAGACAATCATCTTTTCCGGAAAACGGAAGCACAATATTTTTGGTGGCAGGACTTGACATTGATTCTGATAAACGGAAGTGGTCGGAGCCCGATTTGCCCGGACGGGCAGCTTGTGGGTCAACAACGCCGCGCCGCGCTCGCCGCTGTGACCTGCCCGAGTTAATGTCAGCTTCTCTCCGTTTGCGACCAGCATGAGATGGCTGCGCAACATGTCGCAACGGGCCGTAACCGGACGTGCCCTCTGGTAGATCAAAATCCAACAGGCGTGTTCGATGAGCGCGTGCTTCGGCGTCACGGTCGCGGGCCTCCAGAACCGTCTACGAACACGTCAATTGGAAGAGGGTGATTGATCACGTACGCGCCGTAGTTCTGGTCGTGCTTGTCAGGTTGGATCAGGCCGTCCGCGTCCTTGGCACGAGACCATTTCTTGGCTAAATTCTCGTTGCACGCTAAGAAAACGGGGGCTCGTCGATTGGGATAACCCGATGGCTCGCGCCAAGTGCCCGAATTGCGCAGCGGAGACGGATTTCGAATCCGCCTTTTGTCAGGCTTGCGGCACGCCCCTCGCGGTCCCTGCAATGCCGAGACGGCCGTCGGCTGCCTTGCCGCGCCGCGCGGAGCGGCGGCCGATAACCGTCCTGTTTTGCGACATCGTCGGTTCGGTTGCGCTGGCCAATACGCTGGATCCCGAGGACATGATGCACGTCCTCGATGTGTTTCGGACGTCCTGCGATGACATTATCGCGCGTCACAATGGCTACGTCGCCAGATACCTGGGCGACGGCGTGCTCGCCTATTTCGGATATCCAAGCGCCGACGAAGAGGAAGCTTCGCGTGCCGTTCGGGCTGCTCTCGCGCTGCAGGCCGCGATGGGAAGCTTGCCCTTGCCGAACGGAATCAAATGTCAGGTGAGAATCGGCGTCGCCACCGGCCTCGTGGTGATTGGCGACCTTGTCAGCCGCGGTGAAATCCGGGAGGTCGATGTCGTTGGGGAGGTGCCGAACCTCGCCGCGCGGCTGCAGAGCGCGGCGCCGGCGGGAGGCGTCATCGTCTCCGAGGCTACGCAGCGGATCACGGCGGGGCTGTTCACGTATCGACCACTGGGGCCATTGACGCTGAAGGGGTTCGACGCTCCCGTGCAGGCCTTCGAGGCGCTCGGTGCGACCGAGTCCGGCAGCCGTTCCCGGGCCAGGGCCGAAAGCGCGCACACACCCACTTTCGGCAGGGACCATGAGCTGCGGATCCTCATCGATCGCTGGTCGAAGGTTCGCGCCGGCGAGGGTCAGGTCGTCCTGATCCGGGGAGAGGCCGGTATCGGCAAATCGCATCTCGTCGAAGCCCTGCGGCGCCACGTCGCCGATGCGCCGCACGTGCAAACGACCTGGAACTGTGGACCCAACACCACCGATTCCGCGCTTTATCCGGTCGCCGAGCAGCTTGCGCGAACGGCCGGCTTTGAGCGTGGCGAATCTGTCGAGGAGCGACGCGCCAAACTCACACGACTGGTGACGCGCTTTGGACTGACGTCGCCGCTCAGCACGGCTGCGCTCGCTGATTTCCTCGGTCTCCCGCCGGCGCCTTCGTCGCCGCTCGAGGGCTTGACCCCGGACAAGCTCAAGGCGGTGACGCTCGACGCGCTGCTCGCCAGTCTGGACGCATGGGCGGGCCAGGAGACCGTGCTGTTGGCGGTGGAGGATCTGCACTGGAGCGATTCGACGACGCTCGAGCTTCTCGATCGCGTTGCAGCGAAGGCCAAGGGTCGTCGCTGGATGATCCTGGCAACCGCCCGGCCCGAATTTTCGAACCGCTGGACCGACACTGCCGATCTCCTGCATATCGAATTGACGCGCCTCGACCGCGGCGCCGCCGAGCGCATCTGCGCGCATTTTGACGCGGCCGCCGCGCTTCCGCCGGAAGCCTCACGGCAGATCGTCGCCCGCTGCGACGGCATTCCGCTGTTCATCGAGGAGATGACGAAATCGGTCCTCGAAGGCATGGCGGCGGCGCCGACGCGCCAAGGCGATGCCAGGGTCTTTATTCCGGCCACGTTGCACGATTCGCTGGTGGCGCGGCTCGATCGCCTGGGCCCCGCGCGGCGGATCGCCAACGTCGGCGCGACGATCGGCCGGCACTTCAGCTACGACCTTCTGGCCGAGGTCATGAATGCGCCGGAAGCCGAGCTGAGACAGGGATTGCTGGAGCTGACCCGGTCGGGCCTGGTCGAAAGTCACGGGCTGCCGCCGCAAAGCGAATACCTGTTCAAGCACGCGCTCATTCGCGATGCCGCCTATGAGTCGGTCCTGAAGCGCGAGCGCGACGCGCTGCATCGGCAGATCGCGACCGTGTTGCGCGAACATTTTTCTGATTTGCAGAAGAAAGAGCCCGAGCTACTGGCTCATCATTTGACCGAGAGCGGTGCCGCCTCCGAGGCGATCCCGCTCTGGGCGGCAGCCGGCCAACGCGCCGCGTCCCGAGCCGCGCATGTGGAGGCGGTCGGGCATTTGGAGACAGCGGTCGAGTTGCTGCGGCGTCAACCGCCCGGCGCCGAGCGTGCCGCAGCCGAACTCCCGCTGCTGCTGGGACTGGCTGTGAGCCTTTCGGCCTCGCGCGGCTATGCGGCGCCCGAAGTCGGTCGGGTGCTCGCGGAAGCGCGGGTGATTTGCGACGCCATGGGCAACGTCCCCGAGCTGTTCGCAGTGCTCAGGAACGCCTGCAGCTTCTACATCGTCGCGGTCGAGATGGGCCCCGCCTCGGAAACCGCGCGCCTATGCCTGGAAATGGCGAGCAAGACGGATCTGCCGGAACAACGAATCGAAAGCCAATACGCGCAGGGCTATCTGCTGTACATGCGCGGCGAGCTCACAGAGGCGCGGAAGTATCTTGAGAATGCCGGAGAGCTCTACCGGCGGCATGGTGGGGCGCAGCTTGTGTTTCCCAGCCCGCAGGACCCGTTGGTCGGAAGCCTCTGCGCTCTCATGCAGGTTATCGACGCGCTGGGCGACGAGGCCGGCGCCGATCGGATCGAGGAAGAGTTGGAAGCCCACGTCCTGCGGCTGGGGCGCGACTACGATCGCGCTTACAGCCTCTGCTTTCGAGCTCTCCTCGCCAGCGCGCGACGCAGCTACGTTCGGCTGCGCACTCTTGCCGACGAGGCCCTGACAGTCTGCAACGAACGATCCTATCCTCTCTATGGTGCGATCGCCTCATTCTACAAAGGCGTCGCGATCGGGCATCTCGAAGATGCGGACGCCGGCTTGCACATAGCAATGTCGGCTTTCGACGCTTTGGACCGGATCGGATGCAAGCTGGCGCGAGCGGATCGGCTCAATGACATCGGGCGCGTGCGGATGGCGATGGGCGATTTCGGCGACGCCTTGTCTGTCATCGACGTCGCTATCGCCGACTCGATTTCTTGCGGCGAAACCTTCCCGCTTCCGAAGCTTCGCCGGACGCGAGCGGAACTCCTCGAGGGCGCCGGGCGGCTCACGCCTGACATGGCGACGAAGGACCGCGCTGGCGCTCTTCCGGGCGCGCTGCCGAAATAGGCCTGCCAAGGACGGCGCCAAGGGACGGCGCCAAGGGTGGACCTATCAGGCTCTGAAGTGAACCTGGTTCACGCGAGCGGGACTGCGGTTCCGGACACGTAGTCGCAACTTGCCCAGAACCCGTATTGGGTCGTCAGCGTCACCTTGCCGGCCTTGGGCGGGCCGAGCCCAAGCTCCCTGACAACAGGCAGACTGTCGAACACCCCAAGCTCGAGTGTCCAATCGCCCTCAAGGAATCGCATCTCGCGCAGCGTCGTCAGGGTGAGCGGTCCCTCGAGCAGGGTTTGGTAGACGGCGGCGTCCGAACCGTCGGCCGAGCGGAATTGCTTGAGATACCAGACCGGGACGGGAATTCCCGGACTGAACAGGAATTTCGACCCGTACCGACCTTCGACGATCGGTTTCAAAAGCTCCGGGCTTGCGGCGGCGCCGACTCGCGCAAAGACCTCTGCGGGGAAATTTGTCGATGCAGAGGTATTTTGCAGCCGCGTGGCGACGAGATTGCTTCCGGTCAGTGACAGGAACTCGTGCTGATGTGCGATGGCGTCCGGCGCAAACGTCCTGATGAGCATCGCCGAGGCGATAAACGGCCCGGTCGATGGAGAGGTGGCGGGCGCGACGATGTTCGAAAAATATTTGGGATACCCCATGATCTCGCGGCCAACCGCAACGGCCAAACCGGAATCAACGAACAAATAGGCGGGGACCCACGCGACCTCTGTGGGCAAGATTGCGTCGCCGTCGAAGCTTCCAACAAGCAGCCAAAAGCCGATGTCGATCTCGGGCATGCCGCCCTGATCGGAAAATGGCGGAGTCGTTGCGACGATGGCGGCATTCTTCACGTAGGCCAGGAACACCATGTCCAACAGAACACGAAATCGCTGCCGCCCCGCGATGACATTGTAGGTCTTGTCCAGATAGTCTTGAAGGGCTGCCAGATCGGCGCTGAACCCAAAACCATAGAAATCGGCACCGTTGGCATTGAAGGGCGGCGGAGGAAGGGTGATCCAGCCACTGTGATTGATGTATTTTTGCGACAATTCGTTCTCCTTTGTCCGAGAGCAGTGTTTGTCCTGGATCAGGATTGGCGGGTTTCTCGGGCGACGTCGGCTCTGCCGGCAGCCAGCGGTCCATAAAGCGTGTTGGCGTAGACGATCGGGATCTTCACTCCAGACAATGCCGAGGCGGCCGCGAGGCCGGACATCGCAGCCACCTCGACTGCGCCGACATTCACCTCCGGGACTTTGGTCCAGTCGCCAGCGAGGAAGAGGTTGGCATAACCCGAGTTGCCAGGGTCCAATCTGTACTGAAGCGTGTTGGGCAGGCTCAGCACATAGCGTTCGCTCGGACTGATGTTGGCCCGCCAGAATTGCTGATCGAACCGGTCCTGACCCGTCGCGGGGTACACAACATGCAGCAGATTCCACTGGAAGGCCGCGCCCTTTCCGGCGTTTGACCAGAGCCCCTGCAGCTGCGACGTCGTCCAGACGAGACCATCCTGCTTTGCCCTCTCTGTCGCAAGCTTGTCGTCGTTGGGCGCGGCCGAGTCAGCCATGACGCCGCAGAAATACGCCACCGAAAGCGGTTTTGGACTTGGCCAGTCCTCGGCCGGAAGCAGTTGGGACATGTCCGAATAGGTGTCGAGCGGCGACACATATCCGGTCGCGATCGGGCCGAGCGCTTCCGGCGGCGTCTGGGGCGCCACGAAAGGACCGCCAAGGTCCTGCACCGCGCGGTCGACCCAGAATTGCAGCGCCTCAGTGCGCACCGTCGCGAGATTCGAGACCATGTCGGCCCAGTCTTGCCGCTGATCGACCAGCGCCTTGCAGATCGTTCCGAGCGCGCCGACCGGGATGCCAAGGATCACCTGATCGAAGTCGCGCCCCTGTTGAAGGGGAAGCGTGGCGCAAGGCGGGGGCTGGGGACTGTAGTAATTCTCAAAATTGACGCCCTCGGATGCAAGCTTCTTTCCGTTCAGGATCTGGTCCCACAGCGGCGCGTTTGGCCAGCTGTGGATTCCCGCCACCGGCGGCCCGAACGGATCGTATTCCGGCACGCCGGGAGCAAGCTCTGCCTGCTGCTCGATGATGATGGTTTCGATCACGCTACCGTCGGCGCTCGGCAAAAGCGCCGTGACATTGTGGAAGAAGCAGAACGTTACGCCGCGGCTTTTCAGCAACTGGTAGATCGGCGTGAAGATGGTGTCGCCGAAGCCCGCAGTCGCCTTGAAGAAAAAAGCGCCCTTGTAAGTGAGGCCGAGGCGAAGCAGGGACTGTACGGCTGTGCAGGCTGACAGACTTGGTTTCGTCCTCTCCCCGGCTTCATAGGCAAAACAATAGTCGTACAACGCCCTCAACAAGACGGTGCTGGACAGGAACGTTCGAATGTCGTCCTTCAGCAAGTCGGGCGACGACTGCAGCAGGAACTCGCGGAAATCGAATGCGTCCAGTGTATGGAAACCCTGTTTGATGCAATCATTGTCGATCGCTCCAATCGCGATCAAAATTCCAACAAGGGCTTGCTCGAAGATTCTCCCATCAGGCCGACCCTGGAATGCAAGATAGGCGGCGAAGACGACGTAGAGAGCGCGGCGGAGCATGTCGGCGACATCAGCCCAATCCAGCCCTGGCACCGACTTGTCGCCGTTTTCCAGCAACTCCGCAGCTCGTCGCGACGCACGCAGCAATGCAGTTGCGTCCACGGCCGGACGGCCATTGGAGACGGAAGCGATCAGGGACTGCACATGCGGCGGCAAGTCCGAAATCCCGGGCATCGCCGCCCCTTGCCGACCGGCCGGCGAGGCCAATTCCAGATGGTCCCCGATCAGGCGCTCGAACCATGCGATCATCCGGCGGATCAGGGTCTCGATAGACGGCATGACCGGATCGTTGGCCCAGAGGCAGTCAGCCCCGGGGAAAACGTTCGGGCCATCCGGATCGAACCAGAAGGACCAGGGCGCGTACGTGCCGTTCTCGTCGGAGGTCAGAAAGAATTCGTTTTGGCGCTTGAACGCGTCGCCGATCGTCGCGAGCGGATCGCCGCGCGGGCGCTTCAGCGCTTTGAACGTGAGCCGCATGAGGGTAAAGGCGTTGTCATAGGCTCCCGACCAGATGTGAAGACCGTGCTCCTCGATCCGCTGTCCATAGGTCGGATTGCGTCCGCTCGCGGTCTTGCCCCCAAGGCGCCAGCCGAGCTGGTGCACCGTGATCTCGTATTTTTCTCTGTTGGGATCGATTTCGGTCAGCGCGAGGGCAGCGCTCATGGCGCCCATGCCGCCACCCAGGATCGCAATCTTTACCTTGCCGTCCGCCATGGCCATCGTCCCTGTCCATTTTGTGCCGGTAGCACGCGACCTCCTTTATTCGATCACGTCGTCGGCGAGCGCGAGCAGTTTTGGCGGCACGGTGAGGCCCTGCGCCTTGGCTGCTTTCAGGTTGATGACCAACTCGAACTTGGTCGGCGCCTGAACCGGAAGCTCGGCGGGTTTATTGCCTTTCAAAACGCGGTCCACATAGTCAGCCGCGCGTCGGAACAAATCATCCAGGTCGACCCCATAGGACACAAGGCCGCCCTCTGCCGCATAGGTGCGAAACGGATAGACGGCAGGTACGCGATAGCGCGCGGCCAATTCGATGATCTGTGGAATGTGAACAGTGATCGGAGCTGAGGGCAGCACAATCAGGCCTCCGCCCGCTTCGCGCCCGAGCGCCACAATCACGGCCTCGATCTCGCGCGCGTCGCGAACTGGAGTCAGGGTTGCCTGAACCGCAGATGCGACGGCAACGCTCTCGACCGAATGCAGGTAGTTCACGTAGTAGGAACCCGTATCGGGGTTCAACATGAGCGAAACGCGCCGGGTGCCTGGCGCAATCTGCCTAAGGATTTCCAGCCACTTTGCCCCCATCCCGAATTCGTAGTTGGTGAAGCCGGTGATGTTGCCCCCTGGCCGGGCAAGGCTGGTGACAAAGCCGTTGGCGACCGGGTCGGTAACCGACACGAGGATGACCGGAATCGTGTGCGTTGCCTGCTGAAGAGCCGCAGCGACCGGAGTGGTATGACCCACGATCAGATCTGGTTGCTGTCCAACCAATTCTCTCGCCAAAACCCGAGCCTGGTCGATATCACCGGCCGCATAGCGTATTGTGAGCTGCAGATTTTGTCCCTCAATCCACCCGAGCTTCTCGAGCGCAAGGCGGAACTCTTGGATGTTGCGCGCGATGCTCGGCTCGCTTTCCGCGAGTCCCGTCAGCAATCCGATCCGTCGCGCGCGCTCGACCTGCTGGGCGCGCGCGGCGACCGGCCACGCGACGGCCGCACTACCGATGAGTACGATGAAGTTGCGCCGCTTCATGCGAAAAATGCTCGTCGCGCGCAAAGCCTACCAGAAGATAGTGTCCTGCGTCGCAGCAAAATGCGGCTGCCGATGTCGCAGTCGGGTCATTTTCGACCGAGTATGCCGAAATCGTCGACCGGGCGCCTTCCGCTCAAGCCCGAAAGAGGACACTTAGTGAGCGCCGGCATCTAGGAGTACGCGCCCAAGCAAAAACCCCGGCATCGCTGCCGGGGTTTTGCATTTCGTATCTTCGCCTGAGCGGAGCGCGGATCAGAAGTCCATGCCGCCCATGCCGCCGCCCGGAGGCATGGCAGGGCCGGCGGCCGGCTTCTTCGGCAGCTCGGCGACCATGACTTCCGTGGTGATCAGCAGCGCGGCCACGGAGGCTGTGTTCTGGATCGCGATGAAGTTGGTGAAACCGGTAGCATTGCCGCGCTGGCCGTTCCAAAGGCTGCGGTTCATGCTTCCTCGGCCGCAAGCGCGGTAGGCTGAGCATCATCGGTTTCGGTGACGTCTTCCGGCTCCGCGTCAAGCCGCTGTTCATTGATTTTGATCTCGGTGAACCGTTCACGGATGGAGGGCTCGATTACATCGCCCTTTATCGCGAGCGCGGTAGCCACCACCCGTTCGGCAAACAACCGATTCTTCTTGCGTCGGCGGTCGACCAGTGCCTTCAGCAGCCCGTTCAGGTCGTGTCTCTCTTCCGCTCCCTCGATTACGAACGCGAAAACCTCCTCCCAGCGCTGATCGAATGTCATGGACGCAATGGCGGAAATCTTTTCTCCGGCGTCCGGTCTGCTGATCTGACTAAGAACATGTTGTGCGGTAAGATACTTGCCGATGACTTCATGTTTGAAGGACAGCAGCTCAATGCTCAAGGGAGCGGCGCTTGTCTCGGTCTTGAACAGGCTCGACCCCTTGGTCGCCTCGAGGACTTCCTCGACGTCGTCGTCTGTTGGCTCCAGGTCCTGGCTGACGAGACATTCGCGAATACGAGACCCGATCTCGCCAATTGGCGTTACGGGCGGCTCCTTTTGGAAGAGATCGTATGCCAACCTGAACAACGCCCGTATTTTGGGGCTGTCAAGCTCCACCCACTCATGCAGCGCCGTGTCGGTTTCAAGCAGCTTTCGATAGAGGGCTGCTCGCCGTGTCGGCACCAGCTCCGGTCCGCTCTTGGCGATCAGGGACGCCAGCACGGCGAGGTCCTGAGGGCTGGTCGCCAGCTTACGCGCTTCTTCGGGCAATTGCGGCCAGAGATCGGCGCCGAGTTCGCGCGCGAGATAATCTCGGGCCTGCGCGGGAGTAACCGATTCGAGCTGAAACACAGGCACGTCGCGTCGCTTGAGAAGATCCTCTTGCCCCGCCATGACCATTCGATTGCGCGCGTCGCGATTGATGAAGTCGTTTAGCTGCGCCTTGAGCTCATCTTTGGGAGCCTCGTTCAACGAATCCGCCAAGATGAGAAAGCCGCCGTCCTGGATCAGGTGATCGAGCGCGCCATCCGAAAGCCGTACTTCCCCTTTTCTGAGCCGATTCTTGAGGAGGCCCGGCAGGCTGCTGCCGGTGATCGATGTCGTGCGGAAGTCGATCAACACGGGCAGTTCGTTGCTTCGTCCGGCAAGAAACGACTCGGCGCTTTTGCGGGCGATGCATTGCAGCAGCACGCTCTTTCCGGTGCCGCTCCGCCCTTTGATCATGACATAGCCGCCCGCGGCAAAGAGTTCGGCAACGGCTTGTGGAACGTCCTCGAAGCGAATCCCTGACTGGCCGCCGGCACCGACAGGATAGACCGACTGCTGAATGTACGACGTCGGCGCAGCGCCGGCGTCGTCACGCACGAGAGATGCAACGTCGTGGAAGATTTTTCGCCGTGCCCAGGGGGCGGTCAGGATGCTGCGGTGAAGCAGCGGAAAGCGAAAGAATCCGCTGTTCACCGCCGTTCGTGCATATCGGGAATATGGATAGAGCACGATGAGCACCGGAAGCAGCACTCCATACAACAGGACCCCGCCAAGCAGGACGCTCAAGATGTTCGACACGTATTTGCTGACAGGTGAACGCTGGCGCAGCTCGCCCTTGAGCGCGGCCTCCGCACGATCGAGTGCGTTGTGAACATCCGTCGAAACGCCATCCTGCAGCAGGAGGGCATGGACGCGGGCCAAATCCGCGGTCGCCTGCTTTAGTTGCGCTTCGGTTCGGTCGCCCAGTCCGTTCTGCAGCGCTTCAGCGATCCCTCGAATTGACTCCTCCACGTCTCGGCGGATTCTTTGGTCACGATGCGCGATCGCCAGCGTGTCGAGAGCTGATTCGGCGGGAGCGCCTATTGCTGCGAGCGCCTTAGCGGCCGCGACGGCCACGCTTGTATCGGGATCGCGCAGCGCGGCCGTCAACGCCTTGACCGCGCTCGGATCGCCGATTGCACCCAAGGCATCGGCCGATTCCTGCCGAACCTCTGGGTCCGAATCTCGAAGGGTGGTCTTGAGACCGGACACGCCGGCAACGGCGTGAGGCCCGATCGCCCACAGGGTGGTTGCCGCGGCCTTTCGCACCGCAGCCTGCTTATCATTCAGCAGCGGAACGATCCCGTCGACGGCGCTTCGCGCACCATCGCCATAGCGCGCTAAGGCCTCGAGCGCGTATTCGCGCACGAACGCATCCGGATCGTCGAGCCGCTTCGTCAGGGCCGGGACAGCCTGCTCGGGCTTCGGTGCGACCGCGAGGACGAGGCCGCGCGCCGCGCCCCGACGAACGAACGTGTTGGGGTTGTCGAGGGCGGCGACCAACTCTGGAACGGCCGCCGCACCGTAATATTCGAAGACGTGCGAGCCCCACAATGTGATGTCCGGGTCGGGCGACTCCAGGATGGTCAACAAACGGGGGATCAGGGACTTGTCGAGCGGCCGGCAATCGTTGAGCAGGGAGGCAGCGGAGCGATGCATATGCTCATCCGGATCTCCGAGTGCGTCAACGAACTGTGCGCAGGGAAGTGGCCGCAGCTTCGTCAACGCATTTACGGCATGTGCTCGCACTCCTTCGTCCGGGTCTTTGAGGAGCCCCATCAATGCCGGAACGGTGGCTGCAGCATGGTTTGTGAAATGTCCCAGGGCGGTGGCCGCATCGGCGCGAATATCTTCCTCGGGGTCCTTCAGAGCCTTGAGGAGCGGTTCCACAAGTCTCTGTGAATCCATGCTGGGTTTGGAACGGCCTTTGTTGCCGGCCTGGCCGGTCTTCTTCGCCGTAGCGCTCTCAAGCGCCTCAACCTCTGGATCGGGAATCAGGATTTCGATGGCCTCGATTGCTCCGCGCCGAATCAAATGATCGGGGCTGGACATGGCGTCGATCAGCGCGGGCAGCGCAGCGTCACCGACGCCGGCGACGGCCGACGGCGCGACGCGACGCAGGTAAGGATCGTCAAACTTGCTCACCAATGCGGGAACGGCGCTCGCTGCATCCGGGCCGATTACCCCGAGTTCCTTGGCAGCCAACTTTCGTACTTCGGCAACCGGGCTGTCGAGCGCGTGGACGAAGATCGGAATGACCTCGTCCCTGGCTGTGGTGAACTTGACCAGTGCCTCTGCGGCGTCGCCTGTGGACGGACCGCCGGATGTGAAGGCATCGGCCAGAAGCGGTATCGCGTCACGACCTGCTTTGGCGAGCTCATCGATCGCCTGCTGCCGCACTTTTGGATCCGCATCGGCCAGCCGTGTGACGAGTACCTTTAGCTGTTGCTCGACCGCGGCGGGAGCCGCTCGCGCTTCAGCAGCGAAGGCGCACGCCAGCGCCAGGATGATACCGATCGACAAAGATCGATGCATATGCGGAGCGGTTCCAATGAGGCCGATGGTACGCGAAGTTGTACCATTATCATGCCTCAATCGGAACCGCTGCTCCCGTTCGCGGGCGCCTCCGGCTTGCGCCACATCATCAATTAGGAGCCCGTTGTGCATGACAGAAAAGCAGGCCGCCGATGGCAGAGATGGGTCGTTTTCAACCGAGCAAGCCGAAATCGTCGGCGGACCGCCTTCCGCTCAACCCCGAAGGCGAACACCTGGTGAGCGCCGGCCTTTATCAGTACGCGCCCAAACAAAAACCCCGGCATCGCTGCCGGGGTCTTGCATTTCGTATCTTCGCCTGAGCGTCGGATCAGAAATCCATGCCGCCCATGCCTCCGCCCGGAGGCATCGCGGGGCCGGCGGCCTGCTTCTTCGGTATCTCGGCGACCAGGGCTTCCGTGGTGATCAGGAGCGCGACCACGGAGGCTGCGTTCTGGATCGCGGTGCGGACCACCTTGGTCGGGTCGATGATGCCCTTGGAGACGAGGTTCACGTCGCCGGTCTGGCTGTCGAAGCCGTACGCGTACTGGTCCTTCTTCAGGATCTTGCCGACGATAACGGAGCCGTCCTCACCGGCATTGATCGCGATCTGGCGGGCCGGAGCCGACAGGGCCTTACGCACGATCTCGACGCCGGTCTTCTGGTCGTCGTTTCTTGGTGCGGATGCCCTTGAGCTGCTCGGTGGCACGCAGCAGAGCGACACCGCCGCCCGGCAGGATGCCTTCCTCGACGGCCGCGCGGGCGCGGCGGGTCCGTCGCGTCAGCGTCGCTGGTTCTCCTATTCAAGATGTCAAACAGCCTATTGGCCCGCAATGACGACGCGGACAGCACCCCACATTCCCGCGGCACGAAAATGCCCGAGTGATGCATCGTCTCGTGGCCCTCATTGGGAAGAGGGCGCAGGGAATGCCGGGTGCCGTTGCACCCGCGCGCCTCGTGTGCAGAAAATGCGCAAAAAACGCACACGGGCAGTCCACAGGTACAACCGAACACACTCCGGCATTCCCGGCGCAATGGTTTTAACGGCCTATCCTCGCGCTCTCCCCGAGGTACCGGGCTTGATAGCCCCCGTCGCCTGCAGGATCGCTTGCAGGCTTGACACCAGCGTCGGGGTGCCAGGACCACACGACTTAGCCGTCCGCAACGGCCGCGCTCGTCTGGCGCAGCCATTGCGTCCATCGCATCCCGCTCCCAACGTCCGTGACGATCGCGAAGCGCCCCTCTTGTGGGGGCGGGATGCGGGGAGATAATCACAGTCTTCTGGAAAACGTAAGCGGAATATTTTTCGCGAGGAGGCTTGACTTAAGGGAAGATATTTCCGGTAAACAGAAGTGATTTGCCCGGACGGGCACTTTGAGCGCTGTCTCGGAAAGGTCCTATCCTGATCGTCACTCCGAGCCTGGAATGACGAAGGGAGAGAGAACTCGGCTGTGTGCTCTCAAAGCCCGTCCTGTGACCTGCTCGAGTCAATGTTCGCTTCGCTCCGTTTGCGACCGCTTGATACGGCGGCGCAACATGTCGCGATGGCCAATTTTGGACGAGGTGCGCCGCAAAATATCAACGGCCCAGCGCATAGATCGCGACGTGCACAGATTGGTCAAGTTCGTATGGGGCGATCATGACCGCGATTTAAATTAGTCGGTACCGCTGACCCCTGACCGCTTCGCGTTTTCGTTAATCCGTGAGTGCACCATCATTTGCAGTCCAGCCTCCGCCGACCAAGGGGGCGGTGCAGAACGGTACGAGTCCTGCCGCAACCTCTTCCGCCTCGATGGCAAGATTGCGCTGGATTTCGGCGCCGCATCCACACCCCATCCCGCCCCTGGCTGCCCCGCTCCGCATGACACGCGGCCAGAATCCAGCGCAGCGAGTTTATGAATCACCAAGGTGGCGTCTGGAAAAAATAGCATTTCAGGCGGGCGTCCGAGTTAGTTGCAGTGCGGAACCGAGTGCGACGCCATGGTGTTAGCCTTCGCCCTATTGATGCATGACAGTTCAGCGTCAACGGCATATAGTGTATTCAGTGCTTTAGCGGACTGCCAAAGACTTGGTCGGTCCTGTCTTCAGGACGAAACGCGCACCCCTATTTGGAGCGGTCAGTTAAGACGGGAAACCGTCTGTGGCGGGGCTGCTGATTCAAGGAGGAATGTAGACCAGGGAGGTTTTTTAATCATGAGCAAGCTCAGCAGGCGTCAGGTTGTTGGTGGTTCGTTAGGCCTTGCCGTTGCCGGAACCATTGCTCGACCCTTCATCGCCAACGCCGCGGCCACAACCGCGTCCGTGTGGTGGACGCAGGGCTTCGTCCCGGAAGAGGACGCTGCATTCCGGGCCATGGTTGCCGATTATCAGAAGCAAAGCGGGAACACGATCGACTACAGTCTCATCCCGTTTGCGCCGCTGATGCAGAAGATTGTTTCCTCGCTAACCAGCGGCGACGTTCCTGATGTGATCTCGCACGACATTCAGGACGCGCAGGTCATTCCGCAGAACGCCTGGCATGACAAGCTTGAAGATCTAACAGAGATCGTGGAGCCGCTGAAATCGCAGTTGCTTCCGACCGCCTATCTCGGCTCGCACTTCTATAACAGCGTAACCAAGAAGCGCGCCGCGTATCAGGCGCCGTATAAGACCGCAGTCTTGCCGTTCCATGTCTGGGGTTCGCTTGTCGAGAAGGCCGGATTGAAGCTGGCGGATGCGCCCAAGACCTGGGACGCCTTTTGGGATTATTTCAAGCCGGCGCAGCAGAAGTTGCGCGCCCAGGGACTGCGCGGGGTTTATTCCTTAGGCCTGCAAGCCACAACCAACGGGCCGGCCGACGGCAACAACCTGTTTGAATACTTCCTCGCGGCTTACCATGGAATGGGCATTGTCACTCCTGATGGGCAACCGCATCTGGATGATCCAGCAGTCAAAGAAGCGGTGATCAAGGCGATCACCTACATCACAACGGCCTACAAGCAGGGCTATGTCCCCCCGGGCGCGCTCGACTGGAGCGATGCCGATGATAACAACGCTTTCCATGCTGGACAGATCGTGATGGACCTCGACGGTACGATCTCGACCGAAGTGGCGATGATCCATGATCCGGAGAAGTACAACGACGCGGTCACGCTGGGTTTGCCCAACGACAATCAAGGTAAGCCAATCGCGTCGCCGGTCGGGGTTAGCGGAGCGTTCATCCCGAAAGGGGCAAAGAACCTGGGAGTCGCCAAGGAGTTCGTCAAGTATGTCGTTCAGCCGAAGGTGGCGGGCGCGTATCTGAAAGCCGGGCTCGGGCGGTGGCTGCCCGCGATTCCGGATATCGTCAAGAATGATCCCTGGTGGACTGATCCCAAGGACCCGCACCGCCTGGCCTACGTTAACCAGGGCGTGCTGGGCAAGACGGTGCCCTACCACTACGCCTATAATCCCGGCTGGGCTGAAGCAAACGCTGCGCAGATTTGGGGTTCGGCGCACGCGAACGTCATTCGCGAGAATATGACGCCGCAAGCGGCGGCTGAAGCCGCTTTGAAGCGGATCGGCGACATCCTCGCGAAGTATCCCATCGCGCAGACGTGAGGCGGCAACGATGAGCAGCACGACGCTTATAGCCGCTCGCCGTACGCTCCCGGCATTATCGCACGGGCAGCGGGGCCGCCGTGTCTGGCGAGGAGGCCGGCAAAGTTCGGAATTCACTTGGGCAGTCGCCTTTGTCATTCCTTACGTCGCCGTGTTCGCGGCGTTTGTCGCATACCCCGTCGTTTACGGCTTGTGGATGGGCCACAAGCCGAGCCTCTACGCCGAGCTTTTTTCCGATCCGATCTATGTGAGCACCGTTGTCAACACGGTGATCTATCTCGGCGTCGGCGTGAACCTGAAGATGTTCGGCGCGCTGCTGTTATCGGGCTTCTTCATGCGGCGCAGCTGGTGGACGAAGGGCTTACTGCTCGTCTACGTGCTGCCGTGGGCAGTACCGGCACTGCCGGCCTTCCTCTCAATACACTGGATGCTGAACGGCCAATGGGGCCTTCTTAACAATACGCTGTGGGACCTTTTTCACATCGACGGGCCGGGCTGGCTCGAGACCTCGCGGTGGCTGGCACTCGGTTCGGTCATCGCCTCGCATATCTGGAAATGGATGCCGTTCTGGACCGTGATCCTGCTGGCGGGACGCATGGCAATCCCGCAGGAGGTGTACGATGCCGCCGCAATCGACGGCGCAACAGGCCTCCAACGCTTTTTCTATGTTACCTTTCCCCTGCTTGCTAACCTCTATCTCATCTGCACGCTGCTCTCGACAGTCTTCACCCTAGGCGACTTCAACTCAGTCTTCTTCGTTTCAGGCGGCGGCCCTGCGCTTTCAACCCATGTGCTGGCCACGCTTGGTATCCGCGATGCTTTCCAGATTGCTCGGCCTGATCTTGGCGTTGCCACGGTGATGTCGGCGCTGCCGCTGATGATTCCACTTATCATTCTCCTCATGCGCAAATTGAGCAGGACGGAGATACAGCTGTGAGCGCGCTCTCGATCAACAGAACGATAACACGGCGACAGCCAAACTATCGGCTGCGGCGGACGATGAAAGAGGCAGCCGCGGTGGCGTTCGTACCTGTGCTCCTCATCTGGACGCTTACGCCGATCTACAACATCGTCATGGTATCTCTCGATTCAAAGGGCGACGTTTTCAGCAACGACATCTGGCCTCCCCATCCCTCGCTCGATAGCTTCTGGATCGTGCTCAGTGAGGGCTATTGGTATCTTCAGTACTTCTGGCAGCAATTCGGCAACAGCGTCTACATCGGTGCGGCTACTACGTTCCTCACTCTTTTGATTGGCTCGCTGGCAAGCTTCTCGATTGGCCGTATGCGGCTCAAGTATGGTTGGCTGGTGAGCAACGCCGCGCTTCTGACCTACGCCATCCCGGCCTCGTTTCTCGCGATCCCATTCTACAGCATCATGCTGAAATACGGCCTTGCCGACAATCTATGGTCGGTCATCTTCGCCGAGGTCACCTTTGCCACGCCCTACGCAATTTTCATTTTCCGGCAATATGCGGTCAGCATTCCGATCGAACTTGACGAAGCCGCGCGCATCGATGGCGCCTCGCCTGTCCAGATTTATCTGCGCGTCTACCTGCCGCTGATGGCGCCGGCGCTTGTCGCGGTTGGCACCTACGCGTTGCTGCTGGCTTGGAACGAGTATCTGTATCAGTTCATGTTGCTATCGTCGAAGCAGAGTATGACGGTCCCGGTAGCGCTGGCGCAATTCCTCAACAGCGATGAAGCGCCTTGGAATTATATGATGGCGACCGCGATCATTTACGCGATACCGCCTGTGGCGATCTATTACGCGTTCCGCGGACGCATGACCGCCGGCCTTACGATGGGCGGCGTGAAGGGCTGAGCGGCGTCTCGCCGGGAAAGTCATGAACGGCATCTCGGGGGTTCTCGCAGTGAAAGGGCCTGTCGCGGCGGGCCGGCCGCGGATGCCGGCGTGGCGCGGTCACCTGCACGGCTCAGACCTCACCTGGTCAATCCTCTTCATAGTTCCTTACGCGGCGCTATTCGCTGCCTTTGTCATTTACCCGATAGGCTATGCGCTGTGGATGGGAAGCGATCCCGCGCTTTACGCCGAATTGTTGTCCGATCCGCGCTACCTGCGGGCTGCCGTCAACACCGTGCTCTTCGTCGGCCTCGCGGTGAACCTGCAGATGATTCTGGCCTTGTTGCTGTCCGGCTTTTTTATGCGCCGACGCCGATGGATCAGAGCGCTGCTGGTGATCTATATCCTGCCATGGACGCTCCCGGCGGTCCCCGCCTATCTGTCTTTCCACTGGATGTTCGTCGCCTATCCGCAGGGCTTGCCCAACAACTTGCTGGAAAGGTTGTTCGGAATAGAGGGACCGTTCTGGTTTGATCAGAGGTGGCTCGCGCTTGCTTGCGACATCGCTGCCAATGTCTGGAAATGGATGCCGCTGTGGACTCTGGCCTTGCTCGGCGGCCGCATGTCGATACCGCAGGACCTCTACGACGCGGCCGACGTTGATGGAGCTTCATTGTATCAGCGATTTGCGTATATCACGGTGCCGCTCCTTGCGAACCTTTACCTGATCAGCACGCTGGTCTCGACGATCTGGACCTTCGGCGATTATGCGCCGGTGCTGTTCGTGTCGGGCGGCTCACCCGCGTTCGGCTCGGAGGTCGTTTCCACGCTCGGGTTTCACTATGCGCTTGATTACGCCAACCCGCCGCTTGCCGTAGCCGCTGGCCTTTCGGTCCTGCCGCTGCTGATCCCCGCTGTAATCCTCCTGATGCACCGATTGAAGAGCACGGAGGTGCAGTTGTGATTCCGGCCCTGTTTCCGACGCGGCAGCAGCGCCCGGCCCGTTACCGGATCCGGCGGATCGCGATCGAAGCGGGCTCGGTGGTGCTCGGAGCGACGATCCTGATCTGGTCGCTTATCCCGGTTTACAACATGTTTCTGATCGCGGTCGATCCGACGGGCCACAACGAATTTACCTGGGAGATTTGGCCGTCGCAGGCAACGCTCCACGCTTTCATCGCACTCTGGACGGGAGACGTTGAGGACGTCCGCGATGTTTGGCCCCAGTTCGGCAACAGCATCTATATCGGTGTGTTTGTGATGGGGTTTACCGTTCTGATTAGCTCGCTCGTCAGCTTTGCGATCGGCCGAATGCATCTCGCCAGGAGTTGGATGCTTACCAACACCGCGCTCCTCACCTACATATTGCCATCTTCGACCCTGATAATTCCTTTCCAGCGGGTCATGCACGCGTATGGACTTTTGGACAATCCCTGGGCGGCAATCGCGGCGGAAGTGACCTTCGCAACTCCTTACGCAATTCTTGTTCTGCTACACACGGCAAAACTTATCCCAATCGAACTCGACGACGCCGCGCGCATCGATGGCGCCTCAGTCGTGCAGCTATATCTGCGCATTTACGTGCCCTTGATGGCGCCGGCACTCGCCGCCGTGGGCGCCTACGCACTATTGTTTGCGTGGAATGATTATTTCTATCAGTACATGCTCCTCATGTCTGAAAGAAACACGACGGTCGCTATGGCGTTGGAGCAATTCTTCGACGATGACGACGCGCCGTGGAACTACATGATGGCGATCGCGATCCTCTATTCGCTGCCGCCGATTGCGATCTTTTATGCGTTGCGCCGCTATATGGCGGCGGGATTAACAGCCGGCGGCACCAGCGGCTGAGCGACCCGATGGTCAGCGGTATTTCTGGAAGTGCCCCCAAAAAAACCCCGGCATCGCTGCCGGGGCTTTGCATTTCGTGTCTTCGCCTGAGCGGAGCGTCGGATCAGAAGTCCATGCCGCCCATGCCGCCGCCCGGAGGCATCGCGGGGCCGGCGGCCTGCTTCTTCGGCATCTCGGCGACCAGGGCTTCCGTGGTGATCAGCAGCGCGGCCACGGAGGCTGCGTTCTGGATCGCGGTGCGGACCACCTTGGTCGGGTCGATGATGCCCTTGGAGACGAGGTTCACGTACTCGCCGGTCTGGCTGTCGAAGCCGTACGCGTACTGGTCCTTCTCCAGGATCTTTCCGACGATAACGGAGCCGTCCTCACCGGCATTGATCGCGATCTGGCGCGCCGGAGCCGACAGGGCCTTACGCACGATCTCGACGCCGGTCTTCTGGTCGTCGTTCTTGGTGCGGATGCCCTTGAGCTGCTCGGTGGCACGGAGCAGGGCGACACCGCCGCCCGGCAGGATGCCTTCCTCGACGGCCGCGCGGGTCGCATGCATCGCGTCATCCACGCGATCCTTGCGCTCCTTCACCTCGACCTCGGTCGCGCCGCCGACGCGGATCACCGCGACGCCGCCCGCGAGCTTGGCCAGACGCTCCTGCAGCTTCTCGCGGTCGTAGTCCGAGGTGGTCTCCTCGATCTGCGCCTTGATCTGCTGAACGCGCGCCTCGATGTCGGCCTTCTTGCCGGCGCCGTTGACGATCGTGGTGTTCTCCTTGTCGATCATCACCTTCTTGGCGCGGCCGAGCATGGAGAGGTTGACGTTCTCGAGCTTGATGCCGAGGTCTTCCGAGATCGCCTGGCCGCCGGTCAGGATCGCGATGTCCTGCAGCATGGCCTTGCGGCGGTCGCCGAAGCCCGGCGCCTTGACGGCAGCGACCTTCAGGCCACCACGCAGACGGTTGACGACGAGCGTGGCGAGCGCTTCGCCTTCGACGTCTTCAGCGACGATGATGAGCGGCTTGCCGGTCTGCACCACGGCCTCGAGCAGCGGCAGCAGCTCGTTCAGCGAGGAGAGCTTCTTCTCGTTGATCAGGATGTAGGCGTCTTCCATCTCGACGCGCATCTTGTCGGCGTTGGTGACGAAGTAGGGCGAGATGTAGCCGCGGTCGAACTGCATGCCCTCGACGACGTCGAGCTCGGTCTCGAGCGACTTGGCTTCCTCGACGGTGATCACGCCCTCGTTGCCGACCTTCTTCATGGCATCCGAGAGGAACTTGCCGATCTCGGCATCGCCGTTGGCCGAAATGGTGCCGACCTGGGCGATCTCCTCGTTCGAGGTGACCTTCTTGGAGTTCTTGCCGAGGTCCGCAACGACGGCTTCGACGGCGAGGTCGATACCGCGCTTGAGGTCCATCGGGTTCATGCCGGCGGCAACCGCCTTGGCGCCCTCACGGACGATCGCGGCCGCGAGCACAGTCGCGGTGGTGGTGCCGTCGCCGGCCGCGTCGGCCGACTTGGAGGCGACTTCGCGGACCATCTGCGCGCCCATGTTCTCGAACTTGTCCTCGAGCTCGATCTCCTTGGCGACGGTGACGCCGTCCTTGGTGATGCGGGGAGCGCCGAACGACTTGTCGAGCACCACGTTGCGGCCCTTCGGGCCGAGGGTGACCTTCACGGCATTGTTGAGGATGTCGACGCCGCGCAGGATACGGTCGCGCGCGTCGACGCCGAATTTGACTTCTTTGGCTGACATTTGATTTTCCCTGAGTTGGTTCTGTTTCACCTTGAGGAGGGGCGCCTTTGATTTGCACCGTTCGCTACGGCCTCGCTTCGCTCGGCCTGCTCGGGTGCCCGGCGCTCCTCAGGGTGAGCGGATGGGGGCTTAGGCCTTAGGCGGCCTTCTTCTTGGAAGCGCCGGCGTCGGTGAGAACGCCCATGATGTCGCTCTCCTTCATGATCAACAGCTCCTGGCCATCGATCTTGACCTCGGTGCCCGACCACTTGCCGAACAGCACGCGGTCGCCGACCTGGATGTCGATCGGGATCAGCTTGCCGCTCTCGTCGCGGCCACCGGGGCCGACGGCGATGACTTCGCCCTGCGAGGGCTTTTCCTTGGCAGTGTCGGGAATGATGATGCCGCCTGCGGTCTTCTCTTCGGCGTCGATGCGCTTAACCACGACGCGGTCGTGAAGCGGACGGAATTTCATGCAGTCCTCCTAAGATCTTGCAAGTGTTTGGAATTTTGGAGTGTTAGCAGTCTCTGCCAGCGAGTGCCAGCCCGAGCAGAATTGATTTAAGGCAGAGTTTTGGGGCGGGCAAGGGCTTCTAGCAGAAAAATTGGCACTCCGATGGCCGCCCTGCCAAATCTTGTCAGAGATCGTTAATGCTGCCGCCCCGCAGACACGGCAGCTAATCCGCGGTCCCATATCCGTATTAGCACGTGCGGTAAGCTGCTGCTAATGCGTGAATTTTCAACAACTCGTTAACCATTTGGGCTTGTGATGAGTTGGTTCACTGCGTCACATTTTGATCATGTGAGCGCATCTCCGCCGGGGTGGCTCCGGCAGGTAGCTACCACCGTAAAATGCGCTCCAGCAATGGAGGTTAGCATGGTGTCGCGGGTTGGGGCGGTTTCCGAAGACTTCCGGAAACTCGCGTTGGGCTACGGGCTGACGACGGCAGAGATCCTTTATCGGATGCCGGATCATCCCTCGCTGCTGCAGACTTACGTTTGGCAGAACTACGATCTGTTTCCGAAATTCCCGGCACTGCAGGATTTCCTGCGCTTCTGGCAAATGACGCTCGAGGGACCGCTCTATTCGGTCCGCGTCGCACATTCCAAGCTGATCAAGCCCGCGGAACTGCGCGCCGTCGACGGCGTGTTCCGCCTGCATTGATCCGCCTTCGCTCTACGCGCTTCGGAGCGACAAGTCCGCCTGGATTGTAGATTCGTAGGGTGGGCAAAGGCGCGAAGCGCCGTGCCCACCACCCTTTTCGCGAGCTTGTTGGTGGCGGGCACGCTTCCGCCTTCGTTCGTTGAGCTACGGCGGACGCGGTCGCTTTGCCCACCCTGCACATGTTATTCGTGTTAGGCTTTGCTCTCCAAACCTAGGGGAGAGCAACATGGCCAAGAAGAAATCCAAGAAGCCGGCCTCGCGCGCCGCGAGCAAAAAGGCCGCACAGAAGAAATCGCCGGCAGGCAAAGTTGCCGCCAAATCCACCGCGCGGCGGAAGCTGAAGACCAAGGGCAGGGCGGAAGCGCCGGCCAGGCGCGCGCGGCCGAAGCAGAGCGTCGCCATCAGCCACTACCGCGACGAAGACTTCAAGGCTGACGGGCTTCGCGCCTACGCGAAATATCGCGACCTCGGCATTGCGGACGCCACCCATGGCCTGGCCCGTGCGCATGTGATCCGGCTGGTCGGGCCGTGCAATCCGGACGAAGTCTCCAAGCTGCACTACCACGACGTCGAATTCCAGATGGTCTACGTGCTCAAGGGCTGGGTGAAGACCTACATGGAAGGCATTGGCGAGACGATGTTCCAGGTCGGCAGCGCCTGGACTCAGCCGCCAAAAATCCGGCATCTGATCATGGATTATTCCGACGACGCCGAGGTGCTCGAAATCATCCTGCCGGCGGATTTCGAGACGAAGGAATTGACCTCCTGATTGCTCTCGTCATTCCGGGATGCGTGCGAAGCACGCAGGCCCGGAATCCATAACCACAGAATTTGGTTGTGACACGAGCAGTCGGTTCCAGCCGTCTCACGTACAGAAGCCTGGGGTTATGGATTCCGGGCTCGCGCCAAGGGGCGCGCCCCGGAACGACGACGTCAGTGGTGTCGTCACGTCAGCACCCCCACGATCGCGCCGATCAGGCAGGTCGTCAATGTGCCCGAGACGATCGACTTCAGGCCGAGCGCATTGATCTCGTCGCGCCGCGTCGGCGCCATGGTGCCGAGGCCGCCGATCATGATGCCGAGGCTGCCGAAATTGGCAAAGCCGCACATCGCGTAGAGCATGATCAGTTTGGAGCGCGGATCGAGCGCATCAGGCGCAAGCTTTGAGAGATCGACATAAGCGATCAGCTCGTTCAGCACGGTCTTGGTGCCCATCAGGCTGCCGGCGGTGACGGCCTGCGGCCAGGGCAGGCCCATCAGCCAGCACACCGGCGCCATTATGGTACCCAGCACCCGCTGCAGCGAGATTTTTGCGCCGCCGACCTCCGGCAGCAGGCCGATGATGGCATTGGCGAGATAAACCAGCGCCACCAGCACGATCAGCATCGCAACGATATTGAGCAGGAGCTCGAGTCCTGCGGACGTGCCTTGCACGATCGCGTCCATGGTGCTGGCGGCTTTCATCTCGGGATCATCGAGCGCGCCGCCGGTGCGCTGGTCCTTCGTCTCCGGCACCATGATCAGGCTCACCAGGATCGCAGCCGGCGCGCCCAGCACGGAGGCGATCACGAAATGCGCCGCCGCATCGGGAATGAGCGGCGCCAGCAGCGTCGCATATAGCACCAGCACGGTGCCGGCGATGCCCGCCATGCCGCCGGTCATCACCAGGAACAACTCGCTGCGCGTCATCTGCGACAGATAAGGCCGCACGAACAGCGGCGATTCGACCATGCCGAGGAAGATGTTGGCCGCGGTGGAGAGACCTACCGCGCCGCCGACGCCAAGCGTGCGTTCGAGCAGCCACGCCATGCCACGCACGATCGGCGGCAACACGCGCCAATAGAACAGCAGCGTGGTCAGCACGCTCATGACCAGCACGATCGGCAGCGCCTGGAAGGCCAATATGAAATCCGCGCCAGGCGCCTTCAGGTCGAACGGCAGCGCGCCGCCGCCAACATAGCCGAACACGAACGAGGTGCCGGCACGCGAGGCGGCCGCGATCGTGCCGACCGCATCGTTGATGGCGCCAAAGGCGTTCGCGACGACCGGAAGCTTGATCAGGATCACGGCGGTGACGAGCGTCACCAGCAGTCCGATCGCCGCCTGCCTCAGGGACACCGCGCCGCGGTTCTCGCCGAATGCCCAGGCGAGCAAGAGCAGGGCGACGATGCCGAATGCCGATTGCAGTTGAAGCATGAATCCTCCGCGAGCGCCGCGCCGAGTATGGCAGCGGCCGCCGGCCAAGCGCAATGCCGTGATGCCCCGATGGGCGTTGACACGAGGCTTTCGCTCGGCCACCGATCGCGCATGTCATCGCTCGCAACGGCCGGCGCGGGCGCTCTGCTCCGGCAGCCCTCCCTGATCTTCTTCCTGCTATCGCGCAGCCTGTCGCGGTTCTCGACCCAGATCGGCGCGGTCGCGATCGGTTGGCAAATCTATGATCTCTCCGGCAGCGCCTTCGCGCTCGGCATGGTCGGGCTGGTGCAGTTTCTCCCCACCGCGCTGCTCGTTTTGGTCGCGGGCCATGCGGCCGACCGATTCGAGCGCAAGCGCGTGGTGCAGGTCTGCCAGATCATTGAAGCGGCAACCGCGCTGTTTCTCGGCTGGGGCTCCTATGCCGGCTGGCTCAACGAGGTGCATATCTTCATCGCGACCTTCGTGCTGGGCACGACGGGCGCGTTCGAGAGCCCGGCGACCGCCGCGCTACTGCCGCTGATCGCGCCGCAGGGAACGCTGCAGCGCGCGACCGCGCTATCGAGCGGCGCCATTCAGATTGCGACCATCACCGGGCCGGCGCTCGGCGGGCTCGCCTATGCGGTCGCGCCCGGGCTGCCCTATGGCATCATGGTGCTGTTTTGGCTGCTTGCGGTGCTGCTCACCGGCGCGATCCGTGTGATCGCGCAAGCGCCGGCGACGGGCTCGGCCTCGGCCGGCGACGTCTTTGCCGGCGTGAGGTTCATCCGGAGCAATCCGGCGATTCTCGGCACGATCTCGCTCGATCTGTTCGCGGTGCTGTTCGGCGGCGTGGTGGCGCTATTGCCGATCTATGCGCGCGACATCCTCGAGGCCGGGCCGTTCGGTCTCGGCGTGCTGCGCGCCTCGCCCGCGATCGGCGCGCTCCTGATGACGACGATTCTTGCGCGCCACACCATCAACCGCCGCGTCGGATTACGCATGTTCCAGGCGGTGATCGTGTTCGGCGCTGCGACGGTGGTGTTTTCGCTGTCGCACTGGATGTGGTTGTCGATGCTGGCGCTCGCTGTCCTTGGCGCCGCCGACACCGTGAGCGTGGTGATCCGCTTCTCGCTGGTGCAACTGCGCACGCCGAACGAGATGCGCGGCCGCGTCGGTGCGGTGAATTTCCTCTTCATCAACGCATCCAACCAGCTCGGCCAGTTCGAGAGCGGCGTGACCGCGGCGCTGTTCGGCGCCATGCCGGCTGCCGTGCTCGGCGGCGTCGCCACGATTGCCATTGCGTTGATCTGGATGAAGCTGTTTCCCTCGCTGCGCGAGGTCGAGAAGCTGGAGTGACTATTCGGCAGGCTGCGCGGCGACGGCTGTAGCGGGCTTAAACAGCTTTTGCAGCAGATAGCCGGCAAAGGCCGGCGCGATGAATCCGGGTCCGGGCAGTTGCAGGTTGCCGAACAGGAGCTGCAGCGCCGGGGTCCAGAACACGAGTTGCGCCAGCCGCCGACCGAGATCATCGAGCTTCTCTTCCGCGATCAGCGCAACTGCAGCGAAGGTGAGCGGCAACAGATCATAGGCGCCCATATAGGGTGAGGCGGACACGCCGCAGGCAAAGAACAGCGTCTGCAACAGCTGCGGATCGGCATCGCGCCGAAAGCGGAATGCGAGCGAGACCGCGGCGACGCCAGCGAGCGTGAAGACGTACTGGATCATCTCGCCGATGTGGTTGCCGACCACGCCGCGGATATTCATGAAGATCGAGGGCTGGAACGGCATCGCGGTGCCTGCGGAATCCTGCAGCACCTCGCGCTGCAGCGGCAGCGCCTTCACGATGTAATCGTGCCAGCTCGCGATGTCGCCGATCGCGACGCTGGCGGCGAGCAGCGCAATCGTCGTCGCTGCGGCCGCGAAAAATACTTTCCATCGTCCCGAGGCGATCAGCGCGAACGGAAAGAGAAAGCCGAGCTGCGGCTTGACCGTGAGCATGCCGATCAGCACGCCCGAGATGATCGGCTGCCTGTCGAGGAGCGCGAAGATCGCGAGCAGCGCGGCGGTGGTGATGAACGAGCTCTGGCCTGAGAGCACGCACATCAGCGCCGCAGGCGAGACCAGCACGACCACGAGCGTGCGGAGGTCCTTGACCTCGCGCCGGCCGGCGAGAGTGAAGGCGAGCAGGCTCACCACAAACCAGGCTAACAGCGCCGGGAAATAGCTGAGCAGTCCGAATGGCGCCATCACCACCAGCGCGGTCGGCGGGTTCGGCCAGTTCTGGCCGGGATAGCCGGGCCCGAGCAGATGCGCGAGCGTGTCGTTGTAGGTAGCAATATCGTAGTAGCGCGCCGGGTCGGGCTCGAAGGCGGCGACGCCATACATCCATAAATTCAGGAAATCGCGCCCGACTATCAGAGTCGCCTTGTCGCGCGGAAACGCGCCCGTCCAGTTGGTCGTGAGGAGGTAGCTCATCAACGTCAGCAGAAACAGGGCGCCGCCAAGCAAGAGCAGCGCGCGCAAAAATTCCGCGTTGGCGGGCTCGCGCATGTCGGGCGCCAGGCTTTGCAGGAAGCGGCGCAAGCCGTTCGTCGCTCCGGCAGGCTGGGAGGTTGAGTCTGGCATGGTGAGTCCGCGCGGCTTTTCGCACCCAAAGCGAGCTTAGGGAGTGCGAATTAAGATATTCTTAGGGGGAACGCCGCAAAGCTTCAGGAGTCTGTGCCCTGAACGCGCGTCATTTCATGAGCCACGGCACGGCAGCGGGCTTCTCCATGAATTGCGTCGTCATCCCAGCGTACCGCGCGGCCGGCACCATCCTGCCGGTGATCGCCGGCATCGGCCCGGAAATCGCGCTGATCGTCGTGGTCGATGACGGTTGCCCCGAAGGCACCGGCGTCATGGTCGCCAACCGCTGCGGCGACCCGCGCGTCGTGACGCTGATGCACGACAAGAACCAGGGCGTCGGCGGCGCCTTCCTCACAGGCATGCGGTACGCGATCGGGCGCGGCGCCGACATCATCGTCAAGGTCGATGCCGATGGCCAGATGAACCCGGCGCAGGTGCCGGCACTGATCCACACCATCGCGAGCGGGCAAGCCGATTACGTCAAGGGCGACCGCTTCTTCTTCCTCACCAACGCGGCATCGATGCCGCCGGTACGACGCTTCGGCAATCTCGTGCTGTCGTTCCTGGCCAAACTATCGAGCGGCTACTGGACCATCATGGATCCGACCAACGGCTTCTTCGCGATCCATGCCCGCGTCGCCGAATTGCTCGACGACGAGCGGATCGCAAAGCGCTTCTTCTTCGAGACAGACCTGCTGTTCCATCTCGGCCTGATCCGCGCCAAGGTCGTGGAATTTCCGATGCGCGCCTCCTATGGCAACGAGGTCTCGAACCTGCGGGTGTCGCATCAGCTCGGGCCGTTCCTGGCCGGGCACTTGCGCAACACCACGCGCCGTGTCCTCTATCGCTATTTCTTCCGCGATTTCTCGCTGGCCTCGCTGCAGCTCGTCGCCGGCAGCGCGCTGTTTCTCTTCGGCCTGGTGTTTGGCCTCTATCATTGGTGGGCGGCGCCGCCCGACCAATTAGTGCCAACCGGCACCATCATGATCGCGGCGCTGACGTTCCTGATCGGCTTCCAGCTCGTGCTGTCGTTCCTCAACTACGACATCAGCGCCAGCCCGCGCGAGCCGCTGCATCCGTTCCTGGGGAAGGGTTGGCAAGCGACAGCGGACGCGTCGGAAAAGACGGGCGTTGCAGAAGGCAACGGCGAGCAGGCTGAAGCAGCGCGCCGCAAGGCTTGAGCCTTAGCCGCGTCCCACGAACGGCATCTTCGATGCCATCACCGTCATGAACAGCACGTTGGCGTCCAGCGGCAGCGTCGCCATGTAGGCCACGGCATCGCCGACCGCCTTCGCGTCCATGCGCGGCTCGTGCTTCATCGTGCCATCAGGCTGCATCACGCCGGGACCGTCGACCATACGATCGGTCATGGGGGTTGCGGCATTGCCGATATCGATCTGTCCGACCGCGATGTCATACTTGCGGCCGTCGAGATTGCACGACTTGGTCAGGCCCGTGATAGCGTGCTTGGTTGAGGTATAGGCCGAGGAGTACGGCCGCGGCGCATGCGCCGAGATCGAGCCGTTATTGATGATCCGGCCGCCGCGCGGGTTCTGGTCCTTCATGATGCGGAAGGCGTGCTGCGTGCACAGGAATGGCCCGGTGAGATTGGTGTTCACGACCGCCTGCCATTGCGCCAGCGGCAGGTCCTCGAAATTCACGGGCGGGGCGCCCATGCCGGCATTGTTGAAGAGCACGTCGAGCCGGCCATAGGTGTCCTGCACCCTCTTGAACAGCGCGGCGATCGATTCCGGATTGGTCATGTCGGCGGTGACGGGCAGGCTCTTGCCGATATTGTCGCCGAGCTTGGCGGTCTCCTCCAGCATCTCCTTGCGGCGGCCGGCGAGCACCACGGTGAAGCCGGCCTTCATCAGTGCGAGCGACGCCGCGCGTCCGACGCCGGTGCCGGCACCGGTCACAACGGCGATCTTGTTGGTTCCGTCGGTCATGGTTTCCTCACTTCTTACTTTTTTGCTTCCGCTTCGGATTTGTAGGGCGGACGGGGAATGTTCTGATGCGCCGCGCGCAGCGCCGCCGACCAGCGCGAGCGGAGATCGTGGAAATAGGGCTCGCCGGCCTCGATGCGGTGATTGAGATCGGCCTCGCAGGTGTCTGCGCGCACCACCAGCACGTCGATCGGAAGTCCAACGCCGAGATTGGAACGCATGGTCGAGTCCATCGAGATCAGGCCGGTCTTCAGCGCGTCGTAAAGCTCGACGTCGTAATGCATGGCGCGGTCGAGCACCGGCTTGCCATATTTGTGCTCGCCGATCTGCAAATAGGGCGTGTCGGTGGTGCATTCGATGAAGTTGCCGGCGGTATAGACCATGAAGAGCCGCATTCGCGCGCCCTTGATCTGACCACCGAACAGAAAGGAGACGTCGAAGCTCACATCTTCGGATTTCAGCGCCGGTCCCTCGGTCGCATGCACGGCGCGGATGGCGCGGCCGATGCGCTGCGCGGCCTGGAACATTGTCGGCGCGTTCATCAGCGTCTCGACATCGCCGGTGTCGGGATCTTCCATGCCTTCGGTCAGGATCGACAGCACCGATTGGCTGATCGCGAGATTGCCGGCGCTCGCGATCGCCATGATGCGATCCCCGGGCTTACTGAAGATATGGAGCTTGCGGAAGGTCGAGATGTTGTCGAGGCCGGCATTGGTGCGGGTGTCGGCGATCATGACGAGCCCGTCCCGTACCAGAATCCCGCAACAATAGGTCATTTCAGCGATCCCCAACGCAACGCCGTGCGCGGGATTTCTAGCCAATTTCAGCGCACGGTCCAACCCCAATTCCCGTATGGCGGCGGCGCTGCGAAGCGCGTACCCACCACTGCCATCACGCACGATCACGGTGGGCACGGCGCGAAGAGCGCTTGGACAAATACCTTCCGTCGTCATTCCGGGGCGCGACGAAGTCGCGAGCCCGGAATCCATAACCCCAGTCCGTGGTTATGGATTCCGGGGTCTGCGTGCTTCGCACGCATTCCGGAATGACGATGCCGATAGAGTCTTACGACCAGGCTACGACTGGCTCTGCCACTGCGACTGCCCGGGCCGCCCGGCCTGATCGACCCTGACCGACACCGTCAGCGTCTCCGCGCCACCGCCATAGCGCGTGCCGCGCACGGGGGCGGCGCCGAGATAGTCGAGGCCGATAGCGACGCGGGCGTGGGCCTCCGTGGTGCAGATGCAGTTCGCCGGATCGAAGCCGACCCAGCCGAGATCGGGCACACAGGCTTCCGCCCAGGCATGTCCCGCGGCCTGGTTGATAGTGCCGTCGGAGCGCAGGAAGTGACCGGAGACGAAGCGCGCCGGCACGCCGCCGGAGCGGGCGCAGGCGATGAAGATGTGGGCGTAGTCCTGGCACACGCCGCGCTTGAGGCCGAAGGCTTCGACCGCCGACGTGCCGCTGTTGGTCGGGTCCTCGTCGAAGGTCATGTGCTCGTTGACCTGCGTCATCAGCGTATGCAGGAAGCCCAGCGTGTCTTCCTCGGATTCGGCGCGGAGCTGGCGCGCAAACGCCGCCATCGCCGGATTGACCGTGGTCAGCGGCGTCGGTCGCAGAAACAGGCTCGGCGGGAAGCGCTCGTCGGTGCCGCGCAGCACGCCGCCAGTGTCGTGCGTCTCGATCAGCCCGCCGACCGTGATGGTGAGGTCCTCGATCGCTCCGTGCGTCATCACGTGCGTGACGTTGCCAAAGGCGTCCTCATGCATGGCCAGACGCGAGTCGGCCGAGACGTCGATCTGCCATTCGGCGACATATTGGCCGTCGTGACTGCCCGGCGTCATCCGCAGGATCTGGATGACACCAGTCGCCGCCGGCTCGTAGCAGTAGGTGGTGGAGTGAGAAATTCGCAGGCGCATGGCGTGTCAACTCGTCGTCATTCCGGGGCGATGCGAAGCATCGAACCCGGAATCTCGAGATTCCGGGTCTGGCGCTCACGCGCCATCCCGGAATGACGGCATTTAATGGTCCGGCACCTCTCCATCAAATCAAATACTGCCTCGTGATGATTTCGCCGAGCCGCGAATTATCCGCGATGAACTCCTGGATGAACTCGTGCACGCCGTGCTGGAAGATGTCGTTCATGTTCGAATGCTCGAGCCGGTTGCGGATGCCGCGGGCGTGGCGCTGCGCCGGGCCCTGGCGGCCATAGGCGACGCCGATCTGGTCGAGGTTGCGCACGAGATTACCGTAGCAGCTTGCAAGCGAGCGCGGCAGCGAATCGTTGAGGATGAGCAGATCCGCGATCAGCCAGGGTTTCAGCGTTTCGCGGTAGACCCAGTGATAGGCCGTCTGCGCCGAGACCGAGCGCAGGATCGAGCTCCACTGGTAGAAATCGAGCGGGCCGCCGACGTGCTCCTCTTCGGGCAGCAGCACGTGATATTTGACGTCAAGGATGCGCGCGGTGTTGTCCGCGCGCTCCAGATGCACGCCCAGCCGCGAGAACCAGTAGGCATCGTTGCGCAGCATGGTCCGGTAGGCCGAGCCGTCGAAGCGGAGCGAAGCCTCCTGCACGAAGCGCAGGAAATTTGCCAGCTCCTCGCGGGTCGACGCCCCCTTGCTCCAGACCTCCTGCAGCTCCAGCCAGGCGCCGTTGATGGTGTCCCACATCTCGCTGGTCAGTGCGGTGCGCACCGAGCGGGAGTTGAGCCGCGCGGCCTCGATGCAGTTGCGGATCGAGGAGGAGTTTTCGTGCGAGAACGACAGATATTCGACGACGTTCTGCTCGTTGGCTTCTTTGTAGGCCGCAAAGAAGCTGTCGCTGACGCCTGCGGTGAGCAACGCCGATTCCCACTCGTTGGTCTTGCCGATATAGGCGGCGGGTAGCGCCGTGACGCGCAAGGTCGCATCGATCGTGCGCGCGATATATTCGGCCCGCTCGACATAGCGGGCGAGCCAATAGAGGTTTTCGGCGGTGCGCGACAGCATGCGGGGCTTACTCGTCCAAAATCCAGGTGTCCTTGGTGCCGCCGCCTTGGCTCGAATTGACCACGAGCGAGCCTTCCTTCAGCGCCACGCGCGTCAGCCCGCCCGGCACGATGGTGGTGAGTTTGCTCCCCGTCAGCACGAAGGGGCGCAGATCGACGTGCCGCGGGGCGAGGCCCGACGCGGTGCAGGTCGGACAGGTCGAGAGCGCGAGCGTCGGCTGCGCAATGAAACCCTCGGGCTCGCGCTTCAGCTTGTCGCGGAACGCCTCGATCGTCGCCTTCGTCGCCGCAGGGCCGATCAGCATGCCGTAGCCGCCCGAGCCGTGCACCTCCTTGACCACGAGGTCCGAGAGATTGTCGAGCACATAGGAGAGATCTTTCGGTTCCCGGCAACGCCAGGTCGGCACGTTCTTCAGGATCGGCTCCTCGCCGAGATAGAATTTCACGACGTCCGGCATGTAGGAATAGATCGCCTTGTCGTCGGCAATGCCGGTGCCGACGGCGTTTGCAAGCGTGATGTTACCGGCCGCATAGGCCGACATCAGGCCGGGGACGCCCAGCACGGAATCCGGGCGGAAGGTGAGGGGATCGAGGAAGTCGTCGTCTACGCGGCGGTAGATGACGTCGACCCGCTTCAGCCCCTCGGTGGTGCGCATGAACACCTCTTCGTTCTTGACGATGAGGTCTCTCCCTTCGACGAGCTCGATGCCGAGCTTGTCGGCGAGGAAGGAATGCTCGTAATAGGCGGAGTTGTACACGCCGGGGGTGAGGAGGGCCACCGTCGGCTCGGCCGAGGCGCCGCCAGGTGCCACCGATCGAAGGGCCGCGAGCAATTCATCCGGATAACGCTCGACCGGCGCGACGCGGTGGCGGGCGAACAGGTCCGGAAACAGCCGCATCATGATCTCGCGGTTTTCCAGCATGTAGGATACGCCGGACGGCGTTCGCGCATTGTCCTCCAGCACGATGAAGTCGTTGGCGTCGACCCGGACGATGTCGATCCCGGCGATGTGGACATAGACGTCGTGCGGCACGCTCTGGCCGTTCATCTCCGGCCGGAACACCGGGTTCTGGAAGATCAGATCTTCCGGCACTATTCCGGCGCGGAGAATGTCGCGGCCATGGTAGATGTCGCGCAGGAACATGTTGAGCGCTCTCACGCGCTGGCGCAGGCCCTTTTCCAGGATGCCCCATTCCCTGCCGGAGAGGATGCGGGGGATGACATCGAACGGGATCAGCCGTTCCTGGGCCTCGGCGTCGCCATAGACGGCGAAGGTGATGCCGATCCGGCGGAACAAGAGCTCGGCTTCCTGGCGGCGATAGTCGAGGGCCTCCGGAGGCGTCTCCTTGAGCCAGCGGGAGAGCTCGGAATAGGCCGCGCGGAGGTCGCCCCCGGGACCGTTCATCTCATCGAACGCAACTGCCATAGAACCCGATGCTTGTTGGGGTCACGCGCAACACTGCATGACCTGACGGGGTGGTAGCAAGGCCCGGGCCAGCACGATATGCAACGTCAAGCGGCATTTGGTCTTGATGGCGGCGGGCTTGCCTGAAAAAATGGCTGCAAGGTGCTTATTTCGGCAGCAAACCCCCGTGACTTCAAGAGGTTGCCCCGGCAAGTTCGAGAACGTCGGCAGGGGAAAACGGGAAGGCTTAGGGAGTGGTCATGAGCGAGATCGTCACCGCGGGGATATTGGTGATCGGCGACGAGATCCTGTCCGGGCGGACCAAGGACAAGAATATCGGCTTCATCGCGGAATACCTCACCAATATCGGGATCGACCTGAAGGAGGTCAGGATCGTCGCCGATGAGGAAGCGGACATCATCGCCGCGCTGGACGCGCTGCGCAGCCGCTACACCTACGTCTTCACCACCGGCGGCATCGGCCCAACCCATGACGACATCACGGCCGACAGCGTGGCCAAGGCGTTTGGGGTTGGCATCGACCACCATCCGGAAGTCGTGGCGCGATTCAGGGAGCGCTGGAGCGGGCAGGATCTGAATGAGGCGCGGCTGCGCATGGCGCGCATCCCCGACGGAGCCGAGCTGATCCAGAGCGCGACCATTCTGGCGCCCGGCTTCAAGATCGGCAATGTGATCGTGATGGCGGGCGTGCCGGCGATCATGCAGGCGATGATGGACATCGTGGCGCCGAAGCTGAAATCGGGCGTCAAGATGCTGTCGGAATCGGTCCGGGCCAATGCCAGGGAAGGCGACATCGGCGGACCCTTGCGGACCATCGCCAACTCCCATCCCGACACCATCATCGGCAGCTATCCCTTTCTCGACGAGAACCAGAAGCCGAACACCAATCTCGTGGTGCGCTCGCGCGACCCGGACAAGCTCACCGCCGCCATGAACGCGGTGAAGGAGATGCTGGCGGGATTGAATGTAGCGCGCTAGCGATTGGCTTGGCGAACAAACGGAAGCGACATGGACAAGAATGCAGACCTGATCGCGCAGGAGCGGGCCGGAAAGGCATTTCCGGTCTCCTGGGATCAGTTTCATCGGGATTGCCGGGCGCTGACCTGGCGGCTCAACGAGGTCGGCCCGTTCCGGGCGGTCATTGCCATTACCCGCGGCGGGCTGGTGCCGGCGGCGATCGTGGCGCGCGAGCTCGGTATCCGCACCATCGATACCGTCTGCATCGCGAGCTACGACCACACCAAGCAGGGCGAGTTGAGTGTGCTGAAGGGTGTTTCGGAGGAGGTGGCAAAGCTCGGCGGCGGCACCGGCAAGGGATTGCTGATTGTCGATGACCTCGTCGACACCGGCAAGACCGGGCGGCTGGTGCGGAAACTGCTGCCGGACGCCCATTTCGCCACCGTCTACGCCAAGCCGAAGGGCCGGCCGCTGGTCGATACCTTCATCACCGAAGTGTCGCAGGACACCTGGATCCATTTCCCCTGGGACACCGCGCTGTCCTTTGCGCCGCCGCTGCGGGAGTGATCGTTCTTCACCTCGCCCCGCTTGCGGGGAGAGGTCGACTTGCGAAGCAAGTCGGGTGAGGGGACTCTCCACGAGTCCGTCTCTCACCGAGTTTGCCGAAGCAGCCCCTCACCCCAACCCTCTCCGCGCAAGGGCGGGGAGAGGGGGAAGGAAAGCGATGCCCCTGCAAAACCGCGTCACGCCGACGGGAAACATCATCGCCACGCCGCATCGCGGCCTGTTCACTGGCAACCGCGGCATCATCCATGACCCCGCCACCAGGACGCTCCTGAAAAAGCGCTGGTCGACGCCGGCTTGGCTCACCTGCGTGCTGGAATTTCGCGGGCAGCGGCGCAAGGTGATGGGCGGGCGGAGCTGGACCGAGCTGTTCTTTCTCGATGAAGCGACAGCCTTCGCCGCCGGCCATCGCCCCTGCTTCTTCTGCCGCCGTGACGACGCCAACCGCTTTCGCGCGGCATGGGAAGCCGGCAACTGCCGCGGAGACGTGCTCGCGTCCGAGATAGATGCAGTGCTGCATCATGAGCGGCTCGCCAGCGGCAAGACGCTGCATCCGCTGCCGATGACAATCGAGAAGCTGCCCGACGGCGCCATGGTGCAGGACGGCGAGGACAGCTTCCTGATCACGCAGGGCAGAGCATTGAAATGGTCGCCGGCCGGCTATACCGCGGCTGAGCGCGCGCTCGATCACGCGATGCTGCTGACGCCGCCGTCCACGGTGCGCGCGTTTGCAGCCGGCTATCGGCCGGTGCTGCATCCAAGTGTTGGTCTGTAAGCTCGCCCACTGATGCCTCGTAGCCCGCGTGAGCGACAGCGATACGCGGGATAGTCCCGCATGGCGCTTCGCTTATGCGGGCTACGAGGTCACTTCATCGCGTGGCCGTTCTCATCCACGCTCATGCGGGAGTCACGCAGCGTCCATTCCTTGATGATCTGCCGGCATTTTTGCAGTTGGGCGTCGTCCGGCGCGGTTGAGCCCTTGCCTTGCGGCTGGGCGGTGCGATCCACCATGGCCTTGCAGGCATTGAGTTGGTCGCGCTCGCCCGGGCGCGCGACTGCCGCCGTCGTAGCTAGAACAAGCGCGATCGGCAGAACGCGCAACGCGTCAAATGACCTCATGCGAGCTTCTGCCGCGCGAGCTTGGCGCCTTCGCCGAGCGCCAGCAGTTTCGCTTCGGCGATCTCGCGCCGCATTGGCGCCATGCCGCAATTGGTGGTCGCGACGATATTGGCCTTCGGCACGAATTTCGCGACGTCCTCGATCACCTTGACGACGTCCTCCGCGGTCTCGACGGTGTCGCTTGCAACATCGATGACGCCGGCCTGCACCACCTTGTTCGGCAGAAGCCCGAGCAATTCCAGCGGTACCTTGGAATTGCGGCATTCGATCGCGACCTGCTGGATCGCGCTCTTGTCGATCGAGGGGAATGTCTCTTCATATTGCCGCCATTCGCCGCCCAGCGTCTTTTTCCAGTCCGTATTGGCCTTGATGCCGTAGCCGTAGCAGATGTGCACGGCGGTGGCGCAGAACAGCCCTTCGGCTGCGCGCTCGAGCGCCTTGATGCCCCAGTCGCGGACCTGATCCATGTAGACGTTGAAGGCGGGCTCGTCGAACTGGATCACGTCGACGCCGTCGGCCTGCAGCGCCTTGGCCTCTTCGTTGAGAAGCTCGGCGAAGGCGAACGCCATCTTGATGCGGTCGCCATAATACTTGTCGGCGATGGTATCGATGATGGTCATCGGGCCGGGCAGGGTGAACTTCACCTTCTTCGTCGTGTGGGTGCGGGCGACGCGAGCTTCATCGGCATGGACGCGGCCCTTGAGTTGCAACGGCGCCACCACCTGCGGCACCATCGCCTTGTAGCGGTCGGCGCGGATTCCCATCTCGACCTTGTGGGCGAAATCTATGCCCTCGATCTTCTCGAGGAAACCATGCACGAAATGCTGCCGCGCCTGCTCGCCTTCCGTGACGATGTCGATACCGGAATCCTCCTGCAGCTTGACCGCAAGCAGCGTCGCATCGCGCTTGGCGCGTGCCAGCTCCGCGCCGGAGGATTTCCACGGCGCCCACAGCGTATTGGGTTCGGCCAGCCATTCCGGCTTCGGCAGCGAGCCCGCGATGGTGGTTGGAAACAGCATGAGGGCCTCCCGGCTAGTTCTGATTGAGCGCCTGTCTGCCATGTCCTATGCTTGAGGTACAGAACAACAAAAGTCTTTGTGATGGGGAATAAGGGGCCGATGATTGGCCTTGTACCGGCGCGAACGGGCTGGGCCGGAGGGCCGGTCTCCGTCATTGCGAGCCAACGGGTCCGCGCGCAGCGCGGCCCGATGACAGGCTCCGCGAAGCAATCCAGGATGTTCCCGCGGAGATAGTCTGGATTGCTTCGTCGCTTCGCTCCTCGCAATGACGTAAAGCCACAAGCTAGAACACTGGAAACAAGGAAACGCCATGATCGAGTTTTTCTTCGACTGCTCCAGCCCCTGGACCTATCTCGCCTTTCATAACATCCAGCCGCTGGCGAAAGAGTTCGGCGAGGAGATCATCTGGCGGCCGATCCTGGTCGGCGGCATCTTCAACACCATCAACCCGAGCGTCTACGCCACGCGGGATAATCCGGTGCCCGCGAAACTCGCCTACCAGAAAAAGGACATGGCGGACTGGGCTCGCTCGGCCGGCCTTGCCATCAAGATGAGGCCCACCGTGTTTCCGGTGAACAGCGTGAAAGCGATGCGCGGCTGCATCTTGCTCGGCAAGGACATGGTTCCGTTCGCGCGCAGCGTGTTCGAGATCTACTGGGGCGAGGATCAGGACATCTCGCAGGACGCGGTGCTGACAGACGTCTGCAAGCGTGTCGGCGTCGATCCGCAAAAGTTCCTTGCCGGCATCACGCAGCAGTCGATCAAGGACCAGCTCAAGGCCAACACCGATGAGGTGATGGCGCGCGGCGGCTTCGGCTCGCCGACGATCTTCATCGACAAGACCGACATGTATTTTGGCAATGATCGCCTGCCGCTGGCGCGCGAAGCGTTGGCGCGGCGGAAGGAGGCTGCTGCCTGATGCCGCGCAAGGTCGTCTGCCGCGAACTCGGCCCGCCTGGCCGGTTGCGGCTGGAAGCGTTCGAACCGGCCGTGCTCGGGCCGGGGCAGGTGCGCGTTGCGATCCGCGCCGCCGGGATCAATTTCCCAGACGTGCTGATGGCGGCGGGCGAATATCAATTGAAGCCGGAGCTGCCGTTTACGCCGGGCATGGAAGCCGCCGGAGATGTCATCGAGGTGAACGTCGCACAAGGGATTGCGGTGGGCGACCGGGTGATCGTCAAGTTCAGGCATGGCGGTTACGCGGACGAGGTCGTGGTCGTGCCGTCGCAACTCGCGCCGCTGCCCTCGACCTTCGACTATGCGGAAGGCGCGACCTTCCTCGCGGCGCACGGCACCGCCTATCACGGGCTGATCGACCGCGGTCACCTGCAACCGGGCGAGGTGCTGCTCGTGCATGGCGCCGGCGGCGGCGTGGGGCTGGCAGCCGTCGAGATCGGCAAGCTCCTCGGCGCCATCGTGATCGCAGCCGCCTCGTCGGAGGAGAAGCTTGCGATCGCCAAGGCGCGGGGCGCCGACCATCTCGTGCTCTATAGCCGCGAGCCGTTTCGCGACGCGGTCAAGCGCATCACCGACGGTCGCGGTGTCGATGTGGTCTATGATCCCGTCGGCGGACAAGTCTTCGAGGAGAGCTTGCGCTGCATCGCCTGGGGGGCGCGGCTCCTGGTGATCGGCTTCACCGGCGGCATCGGGCTCGCGCGCACCAATCTGCTGCTGATCAAGGGCGCGAGCGTGCTCGGCGTTCGCGCCGGTGAAGCGGTGCGGAAGAACCCGGCGCTGGGCGAAGCGCGCATCAGGAAACTCATGGAATGGGCGGAGCAGGGCAGGATCCGCCCCAACGTCTCGCACCGACTGCCGCTGGAGGATTACGCAGCGGCGATGCAGCTTCTGATCGACCGCAAGGCGATCGGGCGCGTGGCGCTGGTGATGGGGTAACCCGTCATTGCGAGCGAAGCGAAGCAATCCATACCGCCTTCTCGGAAACTGTCTGGATCGCTTCGTCGCTTTGCTCCTCGCAATGACGGCGTCATCATTTATATTCCCGCTCCTGCCACCACGGAAAATAATCCGGCATGTCGCTCGAGACCCTGTTCTTGAATTGCGCGGGCCGCTTTTCCAGGAACGACACCACGCCTTCTTTCACGTCATCCGAGCGCCCGCGGGCATAGATGCCACGGCTGTCGATCTTGTGGGCTTCCATCGGATCGTCGGCGCCCATCATGCGCCACATCATCTGCCGGATCAGCGCAACCGACACCGGCGCGGTCTTGTCAGCGATCTCCTTCGCCAGCGCGCGAGCGGTCGGCAGGAGCTGGTCCGGCGGCATCACCTTGCTGACGAGGCGGCCGGCGAGGGCTTCCTGCGCGGGAAAGACGCGACCGGTGTAACACCACTCCAGCGCCTGCGAGATGCCGACGATGCGCGGCAAAAACCAGCTCGAGGCCGCCTCCGGCACGATACCGCGCTGGGAGAACACGAAGCCGAAGCGCGCGGCTTCGCTCGCAATGCGGATATCCATCGCAAGCTGCATGGTGACGCCGATGCCGACCGCAGGCCCGTTCACCGCCGCGATCACGGGCTTCAGGCATTTGAAGATGCGCAGCGTCACCTGCCCACCGCCATCGCGCACCTGCGGGTCGCCGTAATCGACCTTGCCGTTGGCGAGCCGCTTCACCGGCCCACGCCGTGCGTCGCGGTCGAAGGTGTCGGCACCCGAAGAGAGGTCTGCGCCGGCGCAGAAGCCGCGGCCGGCGCCGGTGACGATGATGGCGCGGATGTCGTCGTCCTTGTCGGCCGCATCGAATGCCGCGATCATCTCCCGCTGCATGGTCGCGGTGAAAGCGTTGAGCTTGTCGGGCCGGTTCAGCGTGATGGTGAGGATCTGGTCCTCGACCTCATATTTGATGGTCTCGTAGGCCATGGGCGTTTCCGGGTGATGCTTTTATTTGCTTGTCATTGCCGGGCTTGACCCGGCAATCCATCTTTTTGAGAAGATGGATGCGCGGGTCGAGTCCGCGCATGACGATCGAGGATGTTGCGCTAGTGTTGCTTCTTCGGCGGCGTCGGCCAGGGATGCTGCGCACCGCGCAGGCCTTCGAACGCCTTGGCCAACGCGAGCACGCCGTGATCGTCGAAGCGGCGGCCGATGATCTGTACGCCGATCGGGAAGCCTGCGCTGTCATAGCCGCCATTGATCGACACCGCCGGATTTTCCGACATGTTCCAGGGCACGGTGTAGCCGATGTGCTCGAACGGCTTGTCGGGGTCGTGGATGGGCGAGGCAAGCTCGGCGTTGAACTTCACCACCGGCGACACCGGCGAGATGACGTAGTCGAGGTCGCAGAACAGCTTTGCGGCGGCGGCGCGGATCGCCATGGTGACGTTGAAGCCGCGGATCACCTCGACGCCCGTGAGCTTTGCGCCTTTCTCCCCCCATTGGTGGATATAGGGCAGGACCTTGCCGCGATCGGCCGGCGAGAGTTTCGAAAGATCGTCCCACATCCGCGCGCGCCAGAAATTGTCGAGCCCGTCCAGCATCTCGCGGGTCAGAATGCTGTCGACTTCCGTGACGACGGCGCCCGCAGATTCGAAGGCTTTCGCGGCCTTGACCGTGGTCTCGCGCACCGGTTGCTCCGGCGCTTGTCCCGCGCCGATGTCGAGCATGAGGCCGATGCGGAGCTTGCGCGGCGACTTCTCCAGCGCCTTCCAGTGAATGTCGCTCGGCGGCAGGCTCATGCCGTCGCGACGATCGGGTTTGGAGAGCACGCTCATCATCAGCGCCGCGTCATCGACGGTGCGCGTCATCGGACCGGCGACGCGGCCGACATAGGGCGGATCGATCGGGATGCGCCCGAGGCTCGGCTTCAGCCCAACCAGGCCGCACCAGCATGAAGGCAACCGCACCGAGCCGCCGATATCGGTGCCGAGATGCAACGGACCATAGCCGGCCGCACCCGCTGCTCCTGCGCCGGCGCTGGAGCCGCCGGGATTCTTGGTGAGGTCCCAGGGATTGCGGGTGAGGGGATGGAAGGAGGACAGTCCCGACGACAGCATGCCGTAATCCGGCATCGTGGTCTTGGAGAAGATCACCGCGCCCGACTCGCGCAGCCGCGCCGCCGGCGGCGCATCCTTCTGAGCCGGCACCAGCGGCACGCTGGCCGCGCCGAGCGGCACGGGCTGGTCTTTGGTGGCGATGTTGTCCTTGATCGTCACCGGGACGCCGTCGAGCGCGCCTAACGGCTCGCCGTTCTGCCAGCGGTCGGTCGACGCTTTCGCGGCCTTCCGTGAGCCGACAGGATCGTAAAGGTACAACGCCTTGATGTGTGGCTCCCAGGCAGCGACGTGGGTGATCACATCCTCCAACACCTCCGACGGCGAGAATTGCTTGGCCTTGTAACCGGCGATCAGGTCCGTGGCGGAAAGGTCATGGAGCGAGGTGAGGGCCTCTTTTGTCGCTGTTTTATGCATGGGAACCTACCGGCATGCGGGTTTCGATGATACGGGCGAACATGCTGGCGCCGATCGGCAGGATCTTGTCGTCGAGCACGTAGCCCGGATTGTGCACGGGTACCGAGCCGTCATGGCCGACCCAGAAATAGGCGCCGGGAATGGACTGCATCATGTCGGCAAAGTCCTCGCTGCCCATCTTCGGCTGAGCGCGCGTCATGACCTTGGCCGGATCGACCACGGTCCGCGCGACCTGCTCGACAACGCGCGATTGCTCTTCCTGGTTCACCAGCACGCTGAAAGTATCGCGGATGTCGCATTCGATCTCGCAAGCATAGGCAGCAGCCATGCCGGCGCAGATCGCACGCATGCGCCCGCGGATCAGAGCGCGCACCTCGTCGGAGAAGGCGCGTACCGTGCCGCACAACCAGGCTTCGCCCGGGATCACGTTATAGGCCGAGCCCGAATGGATCTGGGTGATGGAGACGACCGCGGCCTGCAGGGGATCGACGTTGCGGCTGACAATGCTCTGCAGCGCCTGTCCCAACGTCATGGCGATGACGACGGCGTCCTTGGAGCGCTCCGGCATTGCACCATGCGCGCCGTAGCCGTGGATCCTGATGTCGAAGAAATCGGCGCCCGCCATGGCCGGTCCCGGCAGGATCGCGATCTCGCCATGATTGAGGTCCGGCGCGTTGTGCAGCCCGTAGACCTCGTCGCACGGGAATTTCTCGAACAGCCCGTCCTTGATCATGGCGCGCGCGCCGCCGAGGCCCTCTTCCGCGGGCTGGAAGATGAAATGCACCGTGCCGTCGAAGTCGCGGGTTTCCGCAAGGTAGCGCGCAGTGCCGAGCAGCATGGTGGTATGGCCGTCATGACCGCAGCCATGGAAGCGGCCGGGAATGGTCGAGCGCCATCTCAGGTTGGTGTTTTCTTCCATCGGCAGCGCATCCATGTCGGCGCGCAAGCCGATGCGCTTGGGCGAGGAGCCCTTGCCCTTGAGCACGCCGACCACGCCGGTGCCCCCGAGGCCACGATGCACCTCGATGCCCCATTGCGTCAGCTTGTCGGCGACGATGCCGGAGGTGCGGACTTCCTCAAAGCCGATCTCCGGATGCGCATGCAGGTCGCGCCGGATTGCGGTGAGTTCATCGGCAAAGGCCTCGATGCGGTCGATGCTGGGCATGTTTCCTTATCCGGTTGAGCGTGACTTGGTTTGGGGAATGAAGGCGGGGCCGTTCGGCTTGATGCGAATGCCCCGCTTCAGCCGCGTCCAGGGCAGTGAAGCAGTATCGGCTGGCATCGCGCCAGGCGCGGCGCAGATCAGAAGCTTTTCGGCCATCGGCTCGAAATCGGCGCGGAAATGCACCGAGCTCTTGTTGACGAGGATCGCCTGCTCGATCGGCTCGATGCCGACAAAGCGGTACATCGCCTGGTCCGCAAGCTGGGCCTTGTGGGAGGCGACGACCACGCGGACGTCGCCGATACGCAGGCAGGCGGACGGTCCCATTTGCATCGTCCGGCCGCCATAGTAGGGGCCAGGCGCGAGGAAATTTCCGTCGGACAGCCTTTCGACGACGAACGTCGCTTCATAAGGTGCGTCGCCGATGATGCCGGACTTGCCGCCGAGCTTGAGCCGCACGCTTGCGCCTTCGCCGGCTTCATGCGCGGCTTTCGCCGAGGCCGGATCATAGATCGCGCCGGTTGCGGCGCGCTTCGCGCCGTTGCGCACCAGCGCGCGCAGCATGCCTGTCGTGTCGGAATCGCCGCCGGCGCCGGGATTATCCTGGGTGTCGGCGATGACGACCGGCTTCTTCGCCGATTTAGCAAGCTCCATCGCCAAGCGTACGCCCTCATCGGGCGAATAGATCTTGCCGTCGAAATCGTCCTCGTGGCCTTCGATGATGGCCGTAATTGTGTCCGCCGCGGCGTCCGCGTCGGCCTGTGTCCGGCCATAGGCGAACACGCTCGGCGCGCAATGCTCGAAATCGGCCGCCGGAAAACCCGGCGCAAAGGACAAGGTCGGCAGGGCGTCGCCCTGCAGCGCGGCGAGCTTTTCGTAGATGCCCTTGCAAGGCTGGTCGAAAGTCGCTTGCCAACTGATCGGGATCAGGAACGGCAACTGCCGGAACGCTTTTGCGAGACGCTGCTTCGTCCTCAGGATCAGCGCGAGGTGTCTCGCGCAGGCGCGTCCCGTGTCGGCCATGTCGACATGCGGATAGGTGCGATAGGCGATCAGCGCATCGGCGTGCGCGACCATCTCTGGTGTGACATTGGCGTGCAGGTCGAGGCTCGCGACCAACGGCAAGTCCTTGCCGATCACTTTGCGAACGCGGGCAAGCAACTCGCCTTCGCCATCGTCGAAATGCTCCGTCACCATGGCGCCGTGCAAATCGAGATAGACACCGTCGATCGGCCCGGCTGCGGCGATGCCATCGACCAGCACCTTTGCGATGCGCTCATAGGCGTCTTCGGTGACATGCGCCGATGGCGTAGCGGCCGCGAAGATCGTCGGGATCAGCTCCCAGCCTTCCGGCTCGGCCGCGTCGATAAAGCCGGCGAGCCCGACATTGACGTTGCGTACGACTTTAAGGATATCGCCGCCCAGCACCATCCTCGGCCAACCGCCGCCATGCGTGAAGGCGTCATACGTCGCCTTGGTCGGCGCAAAAGTGTTGGTCTCGTGCAGGAAGCCGCCGACGGCTATGCGGGTCATTGATCCCATCTCGGCAAATCGCATGGAGGTGAAACGTTAGCCCTGCGTCTGCGCAAAGTGCAAGCTGAAGAGCAATGCCGCTTTGCATGGGCTGTCATTGCGAAAACATCGCGGCTATTCACTTCCGTCATTCCGGGCTCGCGCCCAAGGGGCGCGCCCCGGAATGACGAACGATTGGTTAGGCGCTCGCGGCTACGGGACGAAAATTCGCAAAGTCCCAGCCGCGGCCGGGCGCGGCATCGAGCAATGCTTTGGTATAAGCCTGCTTCGGATGCGTCAGCACTTCTGCCGCCGGACCTTGTTCGACCACGCGGCCATGCTGCATCACGGCAACGTCGTCGCAGATTTGCGCCGCGACGCGCAAGTCATGGGTGATGAAGAGGAGCGCAATGCCAAGCCGCTTCTGGATTTCGTCGAACAGTTCCAGCACCTGAGCTTGCACGGAAACATCGAGGGCGGAGACGGCTTCGTCCGCCACCAGCACGTCCGGATCGAGCGCGAGCGCACGCGCAATTGCGATGCGCTGGCGCTGGCCGCCGGAAAATTGATGCGGGTAGCGCGAGATTGCGTCCACGGGCAGGTCGACCAGCTCCAGGAGCTCGCGTGCCTTTGCCAGCGCATCGGCGCGCCGCGTGCCGTAATTGATCGGCCCCTCCGCGATGCTCTCGCCGACGGTGACGCGCGGGTTGAGCGAGCGATAGGGGTCCTGGAACACGATCTGGATGCGCTTGCGGTGCGGTTGCAAGAGCCGGCGCGAGAGGTCGGAGATTTCGCGGCCAGCGAGGCGGACGCCACCGGAGGTCGGGTCGATCAGCCGCACGATGCAGCGCGCCACCGTCGATTTGCCGGAGCCGCTCTCGCCGACGATGCCGAGTGTGCGGCCCTTCTGCAAAGTGAGGGTGACGTCCTTGGCGGCCGCGACCTCGCGCGCTTTGCCGAATAGCGAGCGCTCGCGATAGACCTTGCCGAGCTCAATCGCCTCCAGCACGACGGGCTCGGTTGTTTCCGGGCGCGGCGCGCGCGGTACGAGGCTCGGCACGGAGGCGAGCAGGTTGCGGGTATAGTCCATCGCCGGCGTGCGCAGGATGCTGTCGAGCGAGCCGGTTTCGACCAGGCGGCCGTTGCGCATGACAGCGACGCGGTCGGCGAGCTCGGCAACCACACCCATATCGTGGGTGATGAACAGCACCGCGGTGCCGTGGTCGCGTTGCAGGTCGCGGATCAGGGTCAGGATCTGCTTCTGGGTGGTGACGTCGAGCGCGGTGGTCGGCTCGTCCGCGATCAGGAGCTTGGGCTCCAGCACCAGCGCCATCGCGATCATGATGCGCTGGCGCTGGCCGCCGGAAAGGCGGTGAGGGTAGGAGGCGAAGATGCGCTCGATCTCGGGCAGCCGCACCTGGTGCATCATGTCGAGGATGCGCTTCTTCCGCGCACGCGCATCAAGGGACGTATGCGCGCGCAACACCTCGTCGATCTGGCGGCCGACCGGCACCACCGGATTGAGTGCGGTCATCGGCTCCTGAAAGATCATCGCCATGCGCGTGGCGCGCAATTGCCGCAGCCGCCGTTCGCTCGCGGTCAAGAGCTCCTCGCCGACCAGTTTGGCGCTGCCCGCCGTAGGCTTGAGCGCGTTTTTCTCCAACAAGCCCATGACGGTGAGCGAGGTCACCGACTTGCCCGAACCGCTTTCACCGACCAGGCACAGCGTCTCACGCTCGTGCACCTGCAGCGACACGCCATCGATGATGCGCGATCCGGTGCCGTTCTTGCCGAGACTGACGACGAGATCGTTGATATCGAGAACGGGCGTGGTCATGACGTCACTCCGCCGTCATTGCGAGGAGCGTAGCGACGAAGCAATCCAGACTATTTCCGGGGAGACAGTCTGGATTGCTTCGCTTCGCTCGCAATGACGGAACTCTCATCACTTTCCCTCTCGCTGCTTCATGCGGGGATCGAGCGCGTCGCGGGCGGCGTCGCCGATCAGGTTGACGCTGAGGATCGCGATCGACAGCAACAGGCCCGGCCAGAAGATCAGCGAAGGCTTGACCAGAAAATACTGCCGGCCCTCGGCCATGATGTTGCCCCAGGTCGGCGTCTCCGGCGAAATGCCGGCGCCGAGGAAGGAGAGGATCGCTTCGGTCAGGATTGCGGCCGCGCAGAAATTGGTGCCCTCCACGATCAGGGGTGCGATGGTGTTCGGCAACAGATGCCGCCACATGATCTTGGGCAGTCCCGAGCCGACCGAGATCGCGGCTTCGACATAGGGCTCTTCGCGCGCCGACAGCACGACCGAGCGCACCAGCCGCGCCACGCGTGGAATTTCCGGGATCGTGATCGCGATCAGCACGGTGAAGATGCTGGCGCCCGACAGCGACACCACCGCAATCGCGAGCAGGATCGCCGGGATCGCCATGACGCCGTCCATGACGCGCATCAGCACCGCGTCAACCATGCGGAAGAAGCCGGAGAACAGACCGATCAGGAGCCCGCAGCCGATCGACATCACGGTCGCGCCAAAACCGATCAGGAGCGAGATGCGTCCGCCATAGATGATGCGCGACAGCACGTCGCGGCCAAAGGCATCGGTGCCGAGCAGGAACTGCTCGCTCGCGGGTCTCAGGCGCTGCGCCGGCAGGAGCTGCATCGGATCGTGCGGCGCGATCCAGGGCGCGAGGATCGACATCACAGTGATCAGCAGAAGCAGGATGCTCGCGGTCGCGATGATCGGCGTGGCCAGCAGGAAGCCGAACCGCGGTCGCGCCGTGGTGATCGGCATCGCAATTGAGGGTTCTGGAAGGGTCTCGATCGCCATCAGTAGCGAATCCTCGGATCAAGCAACGTGTAGGCGACGTCGATCAAGAGATTGATGGTGACATAGACCAGCGAGGTCAGCAGGATCATCGCCTGGATCACCGGATAGTCGCGCGCCAGCACGGCGTCGACCGTCAGCCGGCCGATGCCGGGGATGTTGAACACGCTTTCTGTGACGACGACGCCGGAGATCAAAAGTGCAAAGCCGGTGCCGATCACGGTGATGACCGGCACGGCGGCGTTGCGCAGCGCATGCCGGAACAGAACCGCGATCTCGCCGATGCCCTTGGCGCGGGCGGTGCGGACATAGTCCTCGCCCAGCACGTCCAGCATCGAGGCTCGCGTCATGCGCGCGATCAGCGCGACATAGATGAAGGAAAGCGCGAGCGTCGGCAGCACCAGGCGCTCCAGAAACGGCCCGAACCCGCTGCCGATGCTCTTGAACCCCTGCACCGGCAGCCAGCGTAGATCGAGCGCGAACACCTGGATCAGCACATAGCCGATCACGAACACCGGCACTGAAAAGCCGAGCACCGACAGGCCCATGACGAAGCGGTCGATCCAGGTGCCTTGCTTCCACGCTGCGATCACGCCGAGCGGGACGGCGACCACGACCGAGAGGACGATCGTCGAAAGCGCAATCGAGACCGTTGGCTCGATGCGCTGGCCGATCATCGTCAGCACCGGCACGTTCGAGATCAGCGATACGCCGAGATCGCCGTGGAGCAGCTTGTCGATCCAGGTGAAGAACTGGATATAGAGCGGCTCGTTGAGGCCGAGCGAGGTGCGGATGCGCTCGAGCTGAGCAGTTGTGGCGTTGTCGCCGGCCAGGATCGCCGCGGGATCGCCGGGCGTCAGCCGTAGCAAGAGGAACACGACCAGCGCCACCACGCCCATCACGGGAATGGCGGCGAGCACGCGGCGAACGAGATATCCGAGCATAAGCCTCTACACCGCTCTCAACACTCAACACGCGACTGTGGATGCGTTTGCAGGTCCATTGCAATCCGACATTTTGCGGAAACCCGCGAGATTTACGACCGCGGCCGCGTTGCAATCCTCATGCCATTTCCGCCTTTAGTGCGGCGTATAGTTTTCGCCGATCGACATCGCGCAGATCCGCGATAGATGCACATAAGGCAGTCCGGTTTCCTCCGCCCATGCGTTGAATTGCGCCTGCACCTTGGCCAGGTCGCCCTTGGATTTGACCTCGGGGGCGATATCGAGCCCGGCATCGCGCAGGCACGTCACCACGTCCTGCGAGGTGACGAAACCGTCCCAGCCGATGAAGCGCAAAAACATCATGCCGGAGTTGCCGCCGAGCCGGCTGCCGCGCTTGGTGAGCAGGTTGAGGAGCCCGATCTCGTCGGAAGAAGGCCATTTCGCGAGGAACTTGCCAAAACTGCCATGCTCTTTCGCAATCTCCTGGACGAAGGCCGCATTCTCGCGCACCGAATTGATCTTGGCGCCGTTGCGCACGATGCCGGTATCGGACAACAGCTCGTGCCAGAAATCGTCGGGCTGGAACGTGAGCTTGGCCGGCTGGAAGCCGAGGAAGGCTTTCTCGAAGCCCGGCCATTTCGATTCAATGACGCTCCAGGCGAAACCCGCCGAGAACACACGCCTGGTCATTTCGGCGAGCACGCGATCATCGCCAAGTTTCTCGAGCGTCTTCACGCTGGGCTTGGCCGGCAGCAATTTCTTCAAGCCGCCAGGCCCGCCCTTGCGCTTCTCGGCGCGGGCAAGGATCGCCTTGAACGGAATGGTCTTTGCCTTGGCCATGGCGCTCATTCCAGGGTCGCGAGCAGACCTGCCATCAGGCGGCCGCGCTCGGCGAGGCTTTCGATGATGATGTGCTCGTTGAGCGTGTGCGGATCGGCGCCGCGAACGCCAAGTCCATCGAGCGTCGGAATGCCCATCGCGCCGGTGAAATTGGCATCCGATCCGCCGCCGGCCGAGGCGTGCGGCAGCTCCATGCCGAGTTGCTTGGCCAGATCCCTGGCCTTTTCATAGAGCGCCATGGTGCCTGCATTCGGCTCCCATACCGGTCGCGTCACCCCGCGCGTCACCGTGAACGTGACGTCGCTCGTCGTACCTGACAGCGCCAGCATGCGCTCCACGCCGCGGTCAAGATCAGCCTGACGCTTGGCCATGCTCAGCGCCTCGCCGGTGCAGGTGGTGGCGACGCAATTGACCCATTCGCCGCCATGCACGATGCCGACCGAATAGGTGCAATCGTCGGTCGTCATGCCGTCGATCTCGATGATGCGCCGCGCCATCTCGCGGATCGCCGAGCGGCCCGCGGACAAGTTGGCGCCGGCATGGCTTGGCTTGCCGGTGGCTTCCAAATTGAAGCGCGCAATCGCATAACGGCCGGTGACAACGCCGTTGTTGGCGCGGCCGGGTTCCGGCACCAGCACATATTTGTTGCGTGCGGCTTCCGCTTCGATGAGGTCCCGCACCGACGGCGTGCCGACCTCCTCGTCGGGCGTGAACAGCACGGTGATCGGCAGCGGCGTGGTGAAGGACGCGCGCGCGAGCTGGCGGATCGCTTCCAGGCTCAAATAGCTGCCGCCCTTCATGTCATAGATGCCGGGGCCGTAGCATTTGTCGCCGTCACGGCGGAACGGCAGCCTGGCCAATGTGCCGACAGGATGCACGGTATCGAAATGCCCCGCGATCAGGATGCCGGGCTCGCCTTGCTTGGGATGCGGAAATTTGGCGCGAACGCAGCCGGCAAATCCCTGTCGTCCCGCGATGCGCTCGATGCTGGCGCCCATGATCGCCATCTCGCGTGCGGCGATGTCGAGCATGCGCTCGACCGCGGCGGCATCCCAAGTCGGGCTCTCGCATTCGACCCAGGTGCGCAAGCCGGCGAGCATCGCCTCGGAATCGAAGGGAAGGTTGGCGGGGTTCATGGACTTTTCTCGGGCTTTCAAGCGGGATTGCTTACGAGAATGGTCCGCGAAGCATTTGTAAAGAGCAAGGTTAGGCAAAGCGAGGCATGCGCCAAATCACGATTGACGCGAGAGAGGCTTGGTGCAAGTCTCAAATGACAAGGATTTACAGCGTGTTAGTCCGCCTAAAGAACGGACGATCTGCACAATCGATGACCGCTCTTTGACTGCTTTCACGCCACGCCAGGAGAAAAACCAATGCTAAAGATCTCGCGCCGGAAACTTCTCAAAGCACTGGGCGTCGCTCCGCCCGCACTTGCACTCTCCGCCGCCTGGATCAAGCCTGCATCGGCCGCCGCCAAGAAGACGATCACCGCGGTGATGCATTCGGACCTTCGCATCCTCGATCCGCTTTTCACCACGGCCTACATCGCGCGCGATCATGGCTACATGGTCTTTGATACGCTGCTCGCGACCGATTCCAACTTCAAGGTCCAGCCGCAGATGGCGGACTGGAAAGTGTCCGACGACAAGCTGACCTACACCTTCACGCTCCGCGACGGTCTGAAGTGGCATGACGGCCCGCCGGTGACGGCGGAGGACTGCGTCGCCTCGCTCAAGCGCTGGGGCAAAGCCGACAATATGGGCCAGAAGCTGATGGACTTCACCGCCTCGATCGAGGCCGCCGATCCCAAGACTATCGTGCTGAAACTGAAGGAGCCCTATGGCCTGGTGCTGGAATCGATTGGAAAGCCCTCGTCCTATGTTCCCTTCATGATGCCGAAGCGGCTTGCCGAGACGCCGGCGGGCAAGCAGATGGCGGAGCAGATCGGCTCCGGCCCGTTCAGGTTCGTCAAGGCCGAATTCCAGCCGGGCGTGAAGTCGGTCTACGAGAAGAACACCGACTATGTGCCGCGCAAGGAGCCGGCGAGCTGGACCACGGGCGGCAAGGTGGTGAAAGTCGACCGCGTCGAGTGGATCACGATGCCGGACGCGCAGACCGCGGTGAATGCGCTGCAGTCCGGCGACATCGACTTCATGGAAGTTCCGCCATACGAAATGCTTCCGATCCTGGAGGCCAATCCGGACATCAAGGTCGAGACGCTCAACAAGCTGGGCAACCAGACGATGGGGCGCATGAACTTCCTGATTCCGCCCTTCGACAATATCAAGGTTCGCAAGGCGGCGCTCCTGGCCATGAACCAGAAGGACGTGCTCGACGCCCTCATCGGCGTTCCCAAATATCAGCAGGCCTGCGGGGCGCTTTTCATTTGCGGCACGCCGCTCGAGTCGGAGGTCGGCGCGGGCGACCTCATCAAGGGTGGTAACGTGGAAGCGGCGAAGAAGGCGCTGGCCGAATCCGGCTATGACGGCACGCCGATCGTCATCATGGCGCCCGGTGATGTCGTGACCTTGAAGGCGCAGCCCGTCGTCGCCGCGCAACTGCTGCGCCAGGCCGGCTTCAAGGTGGATTTGCAGGCCACCGACTGGCAGACCGTGGTGAGCCGTCGCGCCAGCCAGAAGCCGGTCAGCGAAGGCGGCTGGAACATGTTCTTCACCAACTGGGTCGCCGCCGACCTGATGAATCCCATCGGCAATTTCCCGGTGGGCGGACGCGGCAAGAATGGCGGCTGGTTCGGCTGGGCCGAAGACGCCAAGGTCGAGAAACTGAAGGATCAGTTCGCGCGCTCGTCCTCGCTCGAGGAGCAGAAGAAGATCGCGGCCGAAATCCAGCAGGAGGTCTATGATCAGGTGCTCTATATCCCGCTCGGACAATTTCAGGCGCCGAGCGCCTGGCGCAAATCGCTCTCCGGCGTGCTCGATGGTCCGGCGACGCCGATCTTCTGGAATATCGACAAGAGCGAGTAGGGGAGAACGGCGCCATCTTCCTTACCGTCGTCATTGCGAGGAGCGAAGCGACGAAGCAATCCAGAGTCTTGACGTGGCGCTGGATTGCTTCGCTTCGCTCGCAATGACGAAAATCGCATTCGCCCTTGTCGGGAGTCGCCATGCCTTTTGATCTCATTTTGCGCGGGGGGCGGGTCATCGACCCCTCCCAGAAGCTTGACTCCACAACCGACGTCGCGTTCGCCGGCGGCAAGGTCGCGGCGATCGGCAATGGGCTGAAGGCGGATGCGGGGACGGACGTCCGCGACGTGGCGGGCCATATCGTCACGCCGGGGCTGATCGATCTGCACACCCACGTCTACTGGGGCGGGACCTCGCTCGGCATCGACGCCGAGGAGTTTTGCCGCACCTCCGGCGTCACCACCGCGATCGACACCGGCAGCGCCGGCCCCGGCAATTTCGCAGGCTTCCGCAAGCATGTGATCGAGCCGAGCGAGGTTCGTATCCTCGCCTACCTGCACGTCTCGCATGCCGGCATCTTCGGCTTCTCCAACCGCGTCATGGTCGGCGAGAGCGAGGAATTGCGGCTGATGGATCCGATCAGCGCCGCCGAGGTCGCCGATCAGAACCGCGACCTCATCGTCGGCATCAAGGTTCGCGTTGGCCTGCACGCCTCCGGCAAATCCGGAATCGTGCCGCTCGAGATTGCGCTCGAGGTCGCTGACCAGGTCGGCATGCCCTTGATGGCGCATATCGATCATCCGCCGCCGAGCTACGAGGAGGTGGTAGCTCGGCTCCGTCCGGGCGATGTCCTGACCCACGCGTTCCGGCCGTTTCCCAATTCGGCCGCGACCGCGCAGGGCACGGTCAAGAAGGTGGTGCTTGAGGCGCGCGAGCGCGGCGTGCTGTTCGATATCGGCCACGGCAAGGGCTCGTTCGCTTTCAAGACTGCACGCGCACTGCTCGCCAATGGCTTCTATCCCGACACGATCTCCTCTGATGTGCACGCGCTCTGCATCAACGGCCCGGCCTTCGACCAGGTGACCACGATGTCGAAATTCCTCTGCATGGGCATGGCGCTGCCGGATGTGGTGGCGGCCTCGACGGTCAATGCAGCGATGGCGTTGCGCCGGCCCGAGCTTGGCAGCCTCAAGGCGGGAAGTGTCGGTGATGCCACCATTATCGATATCAAGGAAGGCAGGTTCGACTATGTCGACGTCGTCGGCGAGCATCTGATCGGTGATCGCAAGATCGCTTCCGAAGGCGTCGTGATCGCCGGCCGCTGGTGGCATCCGGGATAATCGCGCGCCGCCGATCGACAGAATGACCGATGGACTATCGATGACGAGGCATTGACACGCTTTAACCTGGGGAGACTGCGAATGATCGACATCTCGCGCCGGAAACTTCTCAAAGCATTGGGCTTCGCGCCGCCCGCCCTCGCACTCTCCGGCGCCTGGATCAGGCCGGCATCGGCCGCCGCCAAGAAAACCATAACGGCGGTGATGGCGTCGGACCTGCGCATCCTCGATCCGCTGTTCACCACCGCCTACATCACGCGCGACCATGGCTACATGGTCTTTGACACGCTGCTCGCGATCGATTCCAACTTCAAGGTCCAGCCGCAGATGGCGGACTGGAAAATTTCCGACGACAAGCTGACCTATACCTTCACGCTCCGCGACGGCCTGAAGTGGCATGACAGCGCGCCGGTGACGGCGGAGGACTGCGTCGCCTCGCTCAAGCGCTGGGGCCGGAACGACGGCATGGCGCAGAAGCTGATGGACTTCGTAGCCTCGATCGAAGCCGCCGATGCCAGGACTATTTTGCTGAAGCTGAAAGAACCGTATGGCCTGGTGCTGGAGTCGATCGCCAAGCCGTCGTCCTATGTCGCGTTCATGATGCCGAAGCGCCTCGCCGAGACGCCGGCCGGCAAGCAGATGGAGGAGCAGATCGGCTCCGGTCCCTTCAAGTTCGTCAAGGCCGAGTTTCAGCCGGGTGTGAAGTCGGTCTACGAGAAGAACACCGACTATGTCCCGCGCAAGGAGCCGGCAAGCTGGACCTCTGGCGGCAAGGTCGTCAAGGTCGACCGCGTCGAGTGGATCACGATGCCGGACGCGCAGACCGCAGTGAACGCGCTGCAGTCGGGCGATATCGATTTCATGGAGGTGCCGCCGTTCGAGCTGCTTTCGGTGCTGGAGTCCAATCCCGACCTGAAGGTCGAGACGCTGAACAAGTTCGGCTTCCAGACCTATGGACGCATGAACTTTCTGATTCCGCCGTTTGATAACGTCAAGGTGCGCCGCGCGGCGCTGCTTGCGATCAACCAGAAGGACGTGCTCGATGCGTTGGTCGGCAACCCCAAATATCAGCAGCAGTGCGGTGCGTTCTTTGTCTGCGGCACGCCGCTGGCGACTGATGCCGGCGCTCCCGCAGGCCTGACCAAGGCAGGGAACATCGAGGCGGCGAAAAAGGCGCTCGCCGAATCCGGCTATGACGGCACGCCGGTCGTAATCATGGCGCCCGGCGACGTCGTGACCCTGAAGGCGCAGCCGATCGTGGTGGCGCAGCAGCTCCGCCAGGCCGGCTTCAAGGTCGACCTGCAGGCGACCGACTGGCAGACCGTGGTGAGCCGCCGCGCCAGCCAAAAGCCCGTCAGCGAAGGCGGCTGGAACATGTTCTTCACCTACTCGGTCGCCGCCGACGCCATGAACCCCATTGTCAATTTCCCGATCGGCGGGCGGGGCAAGAATGGCGGCTGGTTCGGCTGGGCCGAAGACGCGAAGATCGAGAAGCTGAAGGATCAGTTCGTGCGTGCCACCTCGCTGGACGAGCAGAAGAAGATCGCGGCCGAAATCCAAGAGGAGGCCTACGACCAGGTGATCTACGTCCCGCTCGGACAATTTCAGTCGCCGAGCGCCTGGCGCAAGTCGCTCACCGGCGTGCTCGACGGTCCGGCAACGCCGATCTTCTGGAACATCGACAAGACGGAATAGGGCGGCGCAGTCTCGATTGCGGTCGTTATTGCGAGCCAACGGGTCCGCGCGCAGCGCGGCCCGATGACAGGCTCCGCGAAGCAATCCATGCCTCCACAAGCGGAACGATGGATTGCTTCGTCCGCTTCGCTCCTCACAATGACGACGTGCAAGTGACCGTAGGATGGTTGAGCGCTTGCGAAACCCATCGTCGGAATGCACCCTTGACATTACGTAAGCTATGACTTACCATTAGTAATGGCTTACGGAACGGCATTGGCGGTGCTCGCCGACCCGACGCGGCGGCAGGTGTTCGAGCGGCTGCGCGAGGGGCCGCGCCCCGTGAACAGGATTGCGCATGGATTGCCGGTGTCGCGGCCGGCTGTGTCGCAGCATCTGAAGGTGCTGAAGGATGCCGGGCTCGTCGAGGAACGCAGCGAGGGCGTGCGCCGGATCTACTCGCTGCGGCGTGAGGGACTGATGGAATTGCGCGAATGGCTCGACAGTTTCTGGGGCGATGCGCTGGACGCCTTCAAGCTCGAGGCTGAACGTTCCTACAAGGCGAAGAAGAGGGACAAATGAACGAGAGCGTTGCCATCGCGCCCGTGCGCAAGACCGTTCACGTCAAGGTGCCGATCGCGCATGCGTTCGAGGTCTTCACGAGCGGGCTCACGCGCTGGTGGCCGCACAATTTCGGCGTCGGCAAGAAGCCGATCGCAAAAGTGCTGATGGAGCCGAAGCTCGGCGGCCGCTGGCTCGAGATCAGCGAGGACGGCACCGAGACCTCCGTTGCCACGATCATCGCCTGGGAGCCGCCGCATCGCTTTGTCATGCTGTGGCAGATCAATGCGCAATGGAAGCCCGACATGTCGATGAAGTCGGAGGTCGACGTGCGCTTCACCGCCGACGGGAGCGAAGCGACCCATGTCGAGCTCGTGCACCATCGCTTCGAGACCATGGGCGCCGAGGCGGGCGCGTCGTTGCGCAAGGATGTCGACGGCGGCTGGCCGGGCCTGTTGCAGCGCTTTGTCGCGGAAGCCGAGCGCGGCTGAGCTTCGTGAGTATCAACTGAAGGAGGGAGATCGTTATGTCATTCGTCGTTCATTCCGTTCCCGGCAGCCCGTTCGGCCGCGCGGTGCTCGCCACGCTGGAAGAGAAGGGCGTGCCTTACCGCCTGCAGGCGCTTCAGCCCGCAGAGCGGCACTCGCCCACCTATCTCGCGCTGCATCCGTTCGGACGGATTCCGGCTTTCGAGCATGACGGTTTTCGTCTCTACGAGACCCAGGCAATCCTGCGCTATCTCGATCGCGTGCTCCCGGAGCCGGCGCTGACGCCTTCGGATGTGAAGCGCGCCGCGCGCATGGACCAGGTGATGAATGTCAATGACTGGTATCTGTTTCAGGGCGTCGGCAGTGTCATCATCTTCCATCGCGTGGTCGCACCCCGCTTGATGGGACAGGCTCCCGACGAAGAGGCGATCAAGGCTGCGATGCCCAAAGCGCATACGGTCTTCAACGAACTGGCGCGGCTGCTCGGCGAACAGCCGTACTTCACGGGCGACACGCTGTCGCTCGCCGATCTCATCGTCGCGCCACACGTTGAATATTTCACGATCACCCCGGAATGGAATGTGCTGGGCGCCCAGCACGCCAATCTCGGCGCGTGGGTGAAGCGCATGCAGGAGCGGCCGAGCATGAAGGCGACCACCTGGGAGCGCGTCGCCGAGCTCGCCAAGGCTGCATAAAGAGACGGAGTAGCAAGTCAGCGTCGAGAATGCGCGTCGCCACCAGCCGGCCCGCACTTTATTTCAGGCCGGATGCGTCCGGATGTGCTCCAGCATCAGCTCGCTGACGCGCTCGCTCGCCTGGTCGGCGGCGAAGTGGCCGACGCCCGGCAGCACTTCGAAGCGATAGGGCGCGGCGACGAACTCGACGGTGCCCGCGGCGGCGATGCGGCCCACGGTGTCGTCGGCGTCGCCCCAGATATAGAGTGTCGGCACGCGGATAGGGCCGAGCGGGGAGCGGATCGCGCCGCGCGCGCGGTACCAGGCGAGCGCCGCTTCCATCGCGTCCCTGTTGCCGAGCACCGAGAGGTGCGCGCTCACCGCGGATGCCGGCATGCCGTTGGCCGCCCAGCGCTCGCGCAGCCATTTGCAATCATCGGTGAGCACGACGTCCGCCGCGTCCGGCTCGAGGAAGGCTTTGTGGTGCCGCGAGCGATGCGCCTGCTCGCCGTCGGCCATCGCAAGCGCGCGGTTGAACGCGTTCGGATGCGGCCGCGACAGCACGGTCAGCGAAGCGACCCGCTCCGGATAACGGTCCGCCAGCGCCCAGGCGATGCTGCCGCCCCAATCGTGGCCGGCGAGATGAAAGCGCTTGTCGCGACTGACCGACGTCGCGACGATCGCCATCGCATCATCCATCAGCCGATCGATGTGATAGCTCGGAAAATCGTGCGGATCGGGCCGCGCACCGGGCGAATAGCCGCGCTGGCTCGGCGCGATCGCGCGATAGCCCATGTCGGCGAGGTGAGCTATCTGCGCGCGCCAGCAATGCATCGATTCGGCAAAGCCGTGCAGCAATAGCACCGGCGGCGCGGCCTCATCGCCCGCGACCAGCGCGTCGAAGGTGAGGTGAGGGGCGGTGGTGATCCGGGTGAGCGAGGGCATGCGGCTTTCATCGGGGATCATTCCGACAAAAGCAAGGAGGCGAACTCCCTCAAAACCGACACTATTAGCGAAAGACCGTAACGGCCTTGCCAAATTTCAAACTCAAACCGATCAGGAGCAAGTAGGGCCAAAGGGAGTATCTTATGCTTGCCCAAAACGGATCATCGGCAAGCTGAGAATCCGCTCGCAATTCCTCCCTCAGTTTCTTAAGCCTCTCGCGGGCAATCTCGCGGTCTGCCTTTACAACTGCGGGATATCTTTCGCAGGAGTCCGCTACTTGGTAAAGTTGGGGCGGATAGGACAAGAACAGTCCGTTGATTTGATCGATTGCTGCTATGCGCTTCGTCCCTTCAATCTCCTTTTTGATTTCAATAATTTCACCACATCGCTTCTGTCCGTTATCGACGATCGCTGGTGAGGGTTGATCACCACTCGTTTTGATACCGAGTATCCGATCAAGACTGTATTGAAGACCATCGCGAAGCGCGCACGCAGTTGGGCGATTGCGAAACGGGCTCGGAAATGCCTCAAAGGACATATGATCGTCGCATGCCGATTTCGGAATCATTCTGATGACGCCGCTGAGGACCTCGCTGGTTTGCTTGTCTAAGTCCACAACCTCCGCGGCCGAAAGGCTCCGTTCCCCCTGCGCCTGCTCAAACGCTGCCTGCGCTTCACTGACTTCGCTGTTGATGCTCGCAAGCAGGGCATCTCGCTGCGTGGAAGCAGCCAACAAAATGACCCCAGCCCCACCGAGCAGATAGTAACCTATATCGACGAACTTCCATGCTCGTGCTTTTGGTCTCGTCCATCCGGCAAGGCCCAAAACCAACAAGAGGGCAACGAATGCGAAGCCAAGAGTCAGCGGTGCAGAACCGTACATTTTTCACCGATCTATGTAGCCGCTGCTCCAAGGATTTTATCCATTCCCTCTGCTGTGTGAAGTAGCCATGAGAGCGGACGTCCACGGCGGCCGCGCCCCGCGTGACATCCTTACAAAACCGCTTCCAATCGCAGAGCTCCCCATGATCCACAGAAGGGCGGGGACGAGGCGACAACCGGTTGATCGCCGCTCGGCAAAGATGTCAGTCCGCATCCGCGTTGGCGTCGCAGGTCGATGCGAAGGGGACGTTGGCCCAGCGCCACTCGAAAGTGCCTTCCTTCAGATCGACGCAGGTATGCCGCGATCCTTCAGAAATCTTCGACGCTTCTGCGACCTTCAGCCCTTCGGCGAGCCTGGCGCGGGCAATCATGGCAGGCGACCTTGCGGCCTGAACGGCGACACCCAGGCCGCCGCCGACCAATAGAGCAACCACTGCAATTCCCATCAACTTCTGAGAGCGTGTCATTGCTGTGCCTCCTCCGGCTGGTTTTCGCCGGTTGGGTTGGTCTTAACGGCTGATGATCGCGGGGGCCGTGATCAAGCTCACGTCCGGCAAACACATTCTCGGGAGGTGATCCGTCGAAGCATGGGTGGCTTGCCGAGCCCTTGCTCGCGGACGCACGGCTGGCCTTCGGCCTTCGGGCCCCGGCGCTCGGTTCGGTCCGTCTTCGCTCTCGCCAAGGCTCAAGCTACGCCGGACACGCTTCGCCTGAAGCCCCCGGCGCGGCTACGCCACGCGTAGCCTTCAGGCGAAGCGTGGTGCGGGCGGTGGGACTCGAACCCACACGACGTTGCCATCGAGGGATTTTAAGTCCCTTGCGTCTACCAGTTCCGCCACGTCCGCTTTGATAAAAACATCAAATAGTTAGTGTCTTTTCCGCCCGTATGGAATGAGGTTAGCATAGGCTGGAAAGCGCTTCCTTTCCTTAAAGCTCGCCACGGCCAAAGCAAAGCCTCAATCCGGACAAGAGCGCCTGCTTTAGCCAATCTCAATCTTGTGGGTTTAGCAACGCGTTATGACCGTCAGCGCATCCGTCGTGCCAGCATTGCCGCGTGCCGCGAGCGCGCTCGCCTGTCTTGTGCTGGGGCTGGCGCTGTCTGGCTGCGCGGACATGAGCGACAGCATGACTACGGCCTTTGCCGACCCCGCCCAATATGACCTCTACGATTGCAAGCAGCTCGAGGCGGCGCGCAAGACGCTCGACACGCGCGCCGCCCAACTACAGGGGCTGATGGCCAAGGCCGAGACCGGCACCGGCGGCGTCGTGGTGGCCGAACTTGCCTATCGCAACGACTATCTCGCGGTGCGCGGCCAGTCCCACTTTGCCGAGCAAGCCTGGCGCAAGAACCACTGCCATGAAACACCGCCTGGCGCGGCTACGGCGGGCCCGCCCACGCCGCCGGTCATCAAGCCGGCGCCGCCTTCCAGATCCGGCAGTGCCGTCTACTAGATGTTTGCGCATGATCTTGCGGGAAACCGCTTCACACCCCGCATCAAGTGCGGGCAGGCTTTTTCCGGATCAGGCGCCAGCGTTGAAAACCTTCACGACCGCCAATCGTAGATCCAGCTCTGCCGCGCCAGCATCCGTCGCGGCCCCAGCGCTCTGATCGTGACGTCGCGCGCAAGC
>Ga0209166_10000260_pt1 | contig 66676 bp, 53 predicted proteins | sample Coa_R1_3_FD_187151 | JGI IMG/M metagenome (GOLD analysis project Ga0209166, IMG submission 187151) | Surface soil microbial communities from Centralia Pennsylvania, which are recovering from an underground coalmine fire - Coalmine... | ecosystem: Environmental > Terrestrial > Soil >...
ATAGGCCAGCAGCGAGGAGTACAGCCCTTCGCGGCGCAGCAGCGCGCCAACGCCGCCGGGTGTGGCGGCAACGGCTTCGGCTTCTTGCAAGATGCGTTGTTTGTACTCCGCGGTGAAGCTGCGACGCTTGGGTCTGGCAAGCACTTCGGAATCAGGCCGCGGGGCGAGCAGCACCTCGCCGGCGCCCGCTTTGGCTGGCGCGGCACTGCGCTGCGGCTCGCTACGCTCGCCTCCGTTCCGCGCCAGCCAAAGCCCCAGAGGAAAGAACAACACCAAGAGAATTCCCGTTCATTTCTGCCTGCTTCTTTCTCGCCCTGCTCATTAAATAAGAGTACTAGACTGGTCTCAGAGATGTTGGCACGGAGGGCAAGACTTGAGAACCGGAACACGTACAGAGACACCTGAACGGTGCCCGGTCTGCCAATTGCCAATGATCTTCCTTTGCCCACTTTGCCGCTTTCTCCTACTCGACATTGATAGAGGCAAATCTCCGAGGTGCGAACTTTGTGGGGCAGACCTCAAGCGGGCATTCGCGGAGCGAAGCAATCAGCCGCACTCCGTTCAGACAAGGCACTCAAGCAGAATACAATGAGGATTGAGAAGGCACAGGTTCTCGAGGTGTCCGGTCGACTCTTACTGATTCTGCTTGTGACGCTGAATATTATTTACCTCGGGTTGCGATACGAAATTGGTCGGCTGATAACAGTAGCCCTGGCTGTCTCTCTGAGCTTGGTGGCAAATCTGTTCTTGCCCCCGAAGTGGTTTTCTGACTGCTGTTAACCTCGCGGAGTATCCAGTTCAGAGCTGGAGAAGATTAAGCAATGGCCGCAGAAGGCACAGCCGATCCTGTGATTCATGAGAGCATCATTCTCGGCAAGTATTACGCCTGGCGTGGAGGCAGTGGTGTTCGAGACGAGTATTCACGGACCATCGTGCGATTCAAGAAGGGCGAAGCATCCGCGGTGGAATTCTTCACCGGAAAAGTCGCCAGAAGGATCAAGAGCGATGACAATCTGAACCGACCCAGCTGCATTTTGGTTCCCGTACCAAGCTCGAAGGCACACGACGCACAACGCCCCCATCGAGGTGAGCTTTTGTGTCAGGCCGTAGCGGGTGTGCCTGGGATTAGAGTGACGTACGGAAACTACGTGATCCGTCATACCACCATCAATTCATCTCACGGGCGTTCCGTCGGCAGCCGTCCCTCGGTCGAAGAACACTTGAAGACGTTGGAGATTCGCATTCCGGCGCTCTCAGGTAAGTATGTCAGCAAGCTCGGGTCAACCCAGTGGAAGACGCTCGACGCGATCCTTTTTGACGATGTTCGATACTTTGGGGCCACAAGCGAAGCGTCCGCCCTTAAGCTTCTCCAGGCGGGCTTTCGCAGGGTCTATGCCGTGTATTTGGGACAGAATCAGCCTTGAGATAACCTCAGGCTGAGCCGTTGTAGAAGTCGAGAGGAATGGATAAACTCAGGCGGTTGACGCAATGAACCAGACGAGTGCCACCGTGCCGAAGAAAAAAGAGAAAGTCGTCGAAAGGCCCTACCTTCCCCCACAAGACCTCTCTGTTATTAAGATAGCGGACCTGCTCGACGGGGTGAGGGAAATCCCCGAAACTCAGCAAGGTCGCCTCGGCATTACCGAAGGCAGGCGGGGCTTTTCATTGTGGTGCGCAGGCGATCTATCGCTCGTTAAGATGCCGTGTGTCGCGGTGGTCGGCGCCCGCCAAGTGTCGACTTCGGGAGCGGCGCGCGCTCGACGCTTAGCTCGAGAGCTATCCCAGTCGGGCGTTGTTGTGGTTTCGGGGCTTGCCCTGGGAGTAGATACAGAGGCGTTGAAAGCCGCGCTTGAAGCGAGCGGCCGAACGATCGCAGTGATAGGGACACCAATCGACAAAGCGTATCCAGCGGAAAACAAGCGTTTACAAGAGCTTATCTATAGAGAGAACTTGTTGATTTCCCAGTTCCCACCGGGGAAAAAGACTTATCCCAGCAATTTTCCCGAACGAAACAAGCTGATGGCGACCATCAGTGATGCAACTGTAATTGTCGAGGCAAGCGACACTTCGGGAAGTCTCCACCAGGCAGCGGAGTGCTTGAAGTTGAACCGTTGGTTGTTCATCGCGAAATCGGTGCTGGAAGATCGAACTCTTCAGTGGCCTTCAAAATTCACGCACTACGCTAAAACGAGACCACTCAACGTGACAGATGACATTCTCAATGCCCTGAATATAAGAGAACCATCCGGAATGAGAGTGTCCTGACCTCGAAAACAATCGACCAGTTAAGTTTGCACTCCCGCGTTTTGTCATCAGGGGAATCGCTACAAATGAGTTTCTTGTGGTGTCAACGGGCTGTACTGGTCGGGTGCTCCCCAGCGTCCGGCTCCTTTTCGCTGACAATTCTCATGGCTACTCCAGTCACCCTGCCTATGATTTCTGCCTGAGAGGGATGGTCAAATCGGCGAACGTCCTGGTGGGAATGCGGGTGGGGAATTATGATCAACTGACCCCGGTCCAGCTGACACCAACTGCAAACGTAACCGTTTCGCAGTTCCACGAAGTAGATGGGACGGTCGAACTCCGTATTCCATTTCTCGGTGCTGATCTTTCTTTGATTTGCGTCAATCTCCACAAGCGAGCCGGGGCGGATGAGAGGTAAGAGTGTGTAATCCTCCAGCCCGATATAGCCGTACACGGATTTACGCAAATCGAGATGTTGCAAAAAGCCGACGGGGATCTCATCCCATTTTTCCACCACTTGCGCAAGAAGGTTTGTTTTCTCCAGCCTGAACTCTGGTTTAAACCGTACCGGGAGCGACACCTTTTCGCTCTCGAGGTCGGCTCCGCCCTCCAAGAGATGTGTTCTTGGTACTCCGATGGACATGCGATAACGGCTCAGATCGCCCAGCGGCAATCCAAAATAAGACATCAGCTCCGTGATTCTGCGGCTGTAAATTGCCCCAAAAGTATGGAACTTGTAGATGCTCGGTGTAAATTTGCCGTTTTCAATGTCCGTCACCCAAGCATGGGACAGATAATATTCGCGGCTGTGCCGGTCGTCCGCGATTTGTAGACTCTTCGCTTCTACATCACGCGTGGTTAGTCCTAGGCGCACCCGCAGCTCTTTCAGTCTCTCGCCGGCACTCGGACTCGGCTTACGTGCATCCATGGGGGAATCCTACGAAATCCTATGCTCGTAGCCGGTCAATGTCCAGCTACGTAACTCATCATTCTATCCGTACACAGGTTTCGTGCGGACTGCTGAAAATTTCGTGATTGGTCGCAATTGCGGCCACTGTAGCAAATGTTTCCCAGCTCGGCGGAATCTTGGATATACGCCCGAAGACTGGTGTCCCTAGGAATGGACCGGGCTGAGCAAGTACGGCAAATTCTTACTACTAGAGGTCTAACTCTCTACCGTGTATCTCAGCAGTCCGCTGAAATCTTCGGCCGTTCCTCCCGGTTCTTTGTTCCACACAACTTGTATTACGACGTCGCAGATCCTTCTTTAATGCCAACCATCCATCAGATGCTTGCTCTCAGCCACATCACAAACTATCGGTTGTACGACTGGCTGAGAGTGTTCGGATTCGACTTGGACCAAACTTCCCGGCTTCAGCTGTTGATTCCAAGGCAGCGGACAACGCTCTTGGATTCCTCGGTCTATGACCTACACGCTTGGATTCCCTGGTTTGCCGATAGGCTCAACAAAGGGCCGGTCCCCTCGATCGCTCCAGTGGGACAGCTCCTGGCTTCGGCAACGCCGAGGCGTGCGGCGGAATTACTCACGCTAAGTAAGAGAAGATTTCTTTACGCCAAAGTTGGCGAAGGAGAAGTGCATGCGTTTCCACACCTTGCACCGGGCAGCATCGTCAGAATTGATGCGCGGCGTTCCCGAGAGATGCTGTCTGAAGGGAAGAATAACTCCGAACCACGGCTCTTCCTTATTGAGCATGGTTCCGGGTTTACCTGTTCGCAGCTCCTGGTGCTTGAAAAAGACAGAATCATGCTGCATTCGCCAGAGCGACCGTGCGCGCAACTCGAATTGAGACTCGGAAGGGAAGCACAAATCCTCGGAGTCGTGGACGCTGAAATCCGCCCAATTCGGGGGAATCACAATGCTCCGATGGTGGGCCGGTCGGCGGTTCTGCCCAAGCCTCAACCTCTGAACATTCAAACGAGTCTCCAGAATCTTCTCAAGAGCTCTCGCTTGCGCGTGGGACTGTCTTTCCGGGAGGCATCTAGCATGAGCCGCTGGATTGCGAGCAGACTCTCGGATCAACTTTACTTCGCGGCGCCAAGCACCCTTTCCGACTACGAAACGCTGTCGGCCCCGCCACGGCACATCCAAAAGATCATCACGCTGTGCAGCCTGTACTGCATCGACTTCCAGGGGTTTCTGCGGGCTTGCGGGCTTCCCGTCGATCAACATGGCCGCGAGCCGATCCCGGACGAGTTTGTCCTTCGGCAGGGAACCAATCGAAGCCACGACCTCCACGCCCCAAACGGGGAAGAAAATTTGCCCGAACACGGCGGTTTCCTGGAATCCTTGCTGAAGCAATGGGAGGAAGTTCCTCTTTTCCTGAGGCATTCACTCAATGAATATACCAACCTCAGGAGCTTTTCTCTTTCGGATGTATTTTGGGTGGGAGGGGATGAAGCCCCTATCCATCCTCTGCTCATCAACGCCACGTTCGTTGTCGTCAACCGCCGCGTCAAGAATCCCGCGCAACCCAAGACCTCCTGCAAATCGCCGCTGTGTCTTCTTCTCATGCGGGACGGCAGCTACCTGTGCGGTAGTTGTGCACTCCACCAGGGCAACCTCGTCGTCCGCGCCTATCCCGGCGGGCGGCTTGCTACGCAGGAATTGAGGAATGGGATTGACGCGGAGGTCATCGGGCAGGTCACCACGATCCTCAGGCGACTTCCCTAACTGCATGACCCGGGCACGTGCGCCTGGTTCACGAAGTTCTTTCTGGTTGGTGGTCTAACTCGTTTCATGCAAGTGTGACAGGCCAAGTTGAGAACCAGGATTGCGTACACGGGCTCACCCGACTACGCAGCCTGGATCAGGGGCGGTGACTTGAAATGTGGTCTACGAGGAAGCGTCAAGTCGGGTTTCTGACCAACCAAGAGGCGCCGCAAGCCTGCCGCGGGTGACCCTCAATTTTTTCGGGCAACTCCTGAGATGGCGTTCACAGGACTTCCGTGGTCCCAAACCATGAAAGTATCTACCACTGCTCGGCCTCAAAATATGGCTGGTAATTACTGACTCGGCGAGCGCCGACTTTCCCGGTCGACGATATCCTCAATTCAGAGGTGCAGAGGCGTCATCTTTCGCTGACAGAGGTCTGTACTCCGAGTGAAACTACCGAGAGCGAACGAGGAGGGAAGGCTGCGCTGAAAATTGGGTCTCCGCAATGAAGACTTGGAGATTATTAGATCGAGCGACGCCGATAAAACAAATTGCGCACGAGACCACAATCGTCCTCAAGAATAGCTCGCGCCCATGTGTCCTTTCGACTTCGGGCAGGCCCGTTCCTGAGCTATCAAGGTTAGTGCCGCCGATTTCGGGCTCATAGTTTGACAGACGCAACAGCCGCGCTGCTTGGAGTTCAACGTTCAGGCCCTGAAGCAGTGAACGCCGGATACCAAGCATGAAGAATTTTCCAGTTTTAGTACCGTTCGCGGCCCCGGGAACCGGAAACAAAACGCTGCTAAGTGACTGTTCCATGTACTACTTTCGTGAACTCCCCGGTTTGGCAGTGCCCTTGCGATTACAAGTGATGCCGAGCGATATCCCTTGGAGGCGAGACTCACCGAACGTCAACGACCATAGTGGCCGAGGAGGGTGCAAATGAGTCCAAGTCGTGAAACCGTTGGGAGTGCGCAGCCCGAAATCGGAATCCAAAACGATTCTCTGCAAGATGATGAGTCTAGATTAGAAAGTGATTTGGAGGCCCGTATAAGGAACTTGGGCAAGGTTGTCGAAAGATTGCACCGAGTTCTGCCCGAGGAATCTTTCTCGGGCAAACCGATGGCCCTTGATCTCGTCAATGATCTTCAAGCGAAGATCGCAGCTAGCAACAATCTTTTCCGAGTTGCCAGGCTTCTCAGCGAACCGGCGCGCGAAAGCTTGGTTGCAGCGGTACGGGATTCCGTGAATAATCTTGAAGAGGTCATTGCGTCCAACTTCAGCGTCGAAATAACACAGCCTGCCTATGCTTCGAGGCATGAATCCAATGACTCCATAAAGCAAACGTAACTCGCATTCACTTTATGTTTGCCCCCGGAGATTCCCGAAAACTGCCTTTGGCTAAGCCGTTGGCGATTCTGGCCCTTGCTGAGCGGCTTTCCACTTCCTCAGAGTCATCTCGAAGACCGCAGCTACAGAAAGCAGCTTGCAGGGAAGATTTTTTCTTTCCTTCAGAGTACCCATGCACACCTGTCCTGAACCTGCCCTTGCCACCAGTAGTTAGAGAGATCAGCAACTCCCATACTTATCTTTGATTCTTGCAATAAGAGGTCTGCGAGTTAGGGCCTTGCCTAAGGAGGCGAACAGCCGTATGTATATGGTTCGTTCGCGATTTCCACGGGACGCGCCGGCTGCAGCGCTCTTGGGTGCTGTCTATTTCGTTGCCGGGAAACTTGGCCTGAAACTGGCGATGGTGCATGCCAGTGCGACGGCGGTGTGGCCCTGCACGGGGATCGCACTCGCGGCGTTCCTTATCCTCGGCTACCGCATTTGGCCCGGCATCTGGCTAGGCGCTTTCGTCTTAAACTTGACAACCGCGGGTTCGGCAGCCACCTCCGTTGCCATCGCGACCGGCAACACGCTTGAAGGGGTATTAGGTGCTTACCTCGTCAACAGATATGCACGCGGACGAAACGCCTTCCATCGCGCGCAGGATACGTTCAAATTCGCCTTTTTTGCAGGCATGCTCAGCACCGTGATCAGCGCCTCGTTCGGGGTCACCGCTCTCTGGCTTGGTGGCTTCGCAAACTTGCGCAACTACGGTCCGATATGGTCAACGTGGTGGTTGGGGGACGCAGCGAGCGCTGTAGTCGCGACGCCCTTGCTAATTCTGTGGATCTCTGACCACCATGTCCGCTGGAGCTGGGTTCGTTTCTCAGAGTTCGCTGCCTTGATGTGTGGCGTTTTCCTCGTGGGCCGGATCGTATTTGATGGGCTCTTGTTTGCGACTGTCACTCACTATCCGCTGGAGTATCTGGGCGTTCCGTTCCTCATCTGGACGGCGTTTCGGTTTGGCGGCCGTGAGACCGCATCGGCCATTTGCATCCTATCGGGGGTTGCCATTTGGGGCACTTTGCACGGCCATGGCCCCTTTGTGACGAGCTCGCCCAACGACTCCCTGCTCATGCTGCAGTTGTTCATGGCCATCTTCGCCGTTATGGGCTTAGTCTTGGCAGCGGCGGTCGCGGAGCGAAAGCGTGTGGCGGAAAGGTTCGGGATTGCCGTCGAATCGGCTCCGAACGCCATGGTGCTGGTGGATCGACGAGGCCGGATTGCCTTGGTGAACTCTCAGGCAGTAATAATGTTTGGCTATGGGCGGGAAGAACTGAACGGGCAACCCGTCGAGATGCTTATCCCCGAGAGGTTCCGGGGCGGACATCCAGGGCACCGCATGGCATTTTCATCTTCGCCTCGAGCCAGGCCGATGGGCGCGGGCCGGGACCTCTATGCCGTGCGGAAGGATGGCAGCGAGTTTCCCGTCGAGATCGGGCTCAATCCCATCGAGACCGAGGATGGACTTCAGGTCATGAGCGCGATTGTGGACATCACGGAGCGCAAGCGAGCCGAAGAACAGATCCGCCGTCTAGCTTTGGCTGACCCGCTCACCGGGCTTGCCAACTACCGGCGGCTTCTCGACGCGCTCGATTCGGAAATCAAGAGGTATGGCCGCAGTGCGCGATCCTTCGCGGTATTGTTGCTCGATTTGGACGGGCTGAAGATGATCAATGACGCCCATGGGCATCTCCTGGGAAGCCGCGCGCTGTGCAGGGTGGCAAACGTTCTCCGAACTCACTGCCGCGAAATTGACATCGCTGCGCGATACGGAGGCGACGAATTCGTGGTCGTTCTCCCAGAAACGGAATTCGAGGCGGCTCAGCACGTTGCGCAACGCATTTCCGAAGGGCTGAAAGACGACTGGGAGGAGCCGCCTGTCTCGGTTAGCGTGGGGACGGCGATGTTCCCGCAAGATGGCCAGACTATCGAGGCGCTGTTGACCGCGGCGGACCGTGCCCTGTATCGCGAGAAGCGCTCTCCCAAGCGGCCACAGAGCACCAGGAGCATCCGTCATTTGGACAATAAGCGCTAGTGGATGATCGGAAGCGCAATTCCCGCGAAGTGTAAAATTGCGTGAGCGCGCGCAGACGCGCTTTCGAACCCCGCACTCGGACAAGCAGTTTTGAGATCGAGGCGCCCATTGAAGTCCTAGGGATGAATTGCATATTGAATTGTTTCAGAATTATTTGCCTTTCGATATCCCTTGGCTATCTTTCCTGCCCGCCGGGGAATCGTATCCCGGAGCTCAGGCCGTAGAATTGCAATCAGAAAGTCCGCCTTGTTCGCTTTACTTTTGCTCGCGGTTTCGCTAGCCCGCCCGCACATTGCCGCTCCTCAGGATCGCGGTCGCTGGCTTGATCTGCTCGTCGATGACGATAAACTCCAATGCCCCGCCGCCACCTTCACGTCCATCCAGAACGCCAGCAATGCTGCCCACACGGGCAGTCTGATTCGGGTTTCTCCCGGTACGTATTCCGCGCAGTTTTCCCTCCACAAATCACTTTAACTGCGTGAGGGAATATTCAGCGCAAGACTTCCTTCCAGTCAGTAGGTGTGTGCTCAAGGCCCCAGAACTGTGGGGCGGCGGATTTGAAGCGAAGGCCAACTTCGGTTCTGCCGCCATGCTTCTCACCGAGGTACACTACTCGGCAGTCTTGTTCCCCGCGGCTGACGACATTCCGTAGGATAAGTTTTTCGCCCAATCTGACGGACGCCGACAAAGTAATGAGACAACCATGGGCACTTAGTACGACAGCGCGCGTCGGATCTGCGAAAGGATTTCCGTCAGTCGTCTTGCCGTACACGACCACGGGTAACTGCGCAGGCACTCGCTTCGAGCGTCGGAGGTTAAACCTAGCCCCATTGGGTTCGGTGCGCCGGTTGGTCATACGATTCTCGCCAGTCCGCAAGTGGAGCCAACCGAAGTCTGTAGCCCTTGGAAAAACTGGACAAGGGCGCCGGCCTTGGTTTCGATGGCGGATTCCATCACCAACTTGCCAGACGAAGTTAGAACTGCCCTCTTATATTGCGTCGGATCACCTGCCAATTAAAAGTCACGCACCCAGGTTGCACCTTCTTTGTTAACACTGACCGTTAGGCCAGTAGACGGCACGCAAATCATCCGTCCTTGAAGCAGCGGGCTAACGCACGGGAAGTCGCGTAACGGGACACATCCGGTCGGCGTTTATCGAGCGGGCGCTGGAAAGCCAACTGGTGTCTAGCCGATGCAAAACGCGTCGGGAAACTATATTAAATAGACCATTGCTTCCCCGTTATCAATAGCCATGCCCACACCCAAATTGAGGGCGCGGTACGGGTGAGGGGCTGGTAGGGCCGGGCAGAAGAGATCATTCCTCTCAGCACGGCCCTGTCTTGTCGTATTCCGCGGCACGAATAGAAACAAAGCGATCGTAGCTCCCTCAACTAGTACTCATCTCCATTTTGCTCAAGGATGATGTTGATTGGTAACGCGACTTCCAGAAGGCTTGCAAATTCAGCCGGAACGAAAAGTTGGATGTCACATCGGCGATGCTCCAGAGAAATATAACCATCGAGTTCGACTTGAACGCTGTGACGTGCAGGTTCGCCGTTGTTTGGAATTATTTCGATATTTTTGCACTGGCCTCTCATCCAAATTTTAACCATCTTGCTCCTTGCACGCTGTTGAGGCATTCCGTGCAAATACACCACGCCTCACAACGACGCGAATGTCCGACGCTGGAGCAGTTAGGCTTTTGGTCTTATCTGGGGAAAAGACTAGCGGCAGTAGCTAGTTCGATTATGAGCGCAGGGCCCGCAGTAGCAAGCTAATTCGACAACTATTTCTGCGGTTAGGAAACCCTGTGAAGCCGATTGCGGTAAAATTCATATCCAGAGGCGAAGTGTGCAGGATCGTTAAGTTTGTCGACGAGCTTGTCCGCAACCATATTCAGATGATGAATGAGCGAGCCCCCGGGCCTGGGAGGTCGGCGCAAGATCACGGCCCCGACAGGAATCCAAGGCCTGGATGAAGTCACAGGTGGAGGCCTGCCGAAGGGTCGGGTCACCCTGGTACGTGACAGCGCAGGCTGTGGCAAGAGCTCATTGGCGATGGAATTCCTCGTGCACGGCGCCATTCGATATGCCGAGCCGGGCGTATGCATGGACTTCGAAGAAACCGACGAGAAGCTTATTTCCCACTAGTTACGAAACCCATTGAACAAAAAGCGCTTGCCGGACATTTGGAATTGCTGGCGCGGCATTTGTCCGGGGCACGCCTTATTGAGAGTTAGAGGGGAAAATGTCTTCTTTTGGAATTATTCGGCAGACGGGTCGTGAATGGGGACTCCCCGGAAGACGCCATCGGAATACAAGAGATGCTTATCTCGCCCCGAGAGCATTCCGCAGTGACGGGTGCACTTCTATTCGCCCATTGCCGTTAATAAATCCCTGCTTCCTGAACCCATTCATGAACCCATTGACTCTTGAACGCGTGGTCCCGACCATCTCCGCCAGAATTTTGTCGCTCGGGACGGGTATCTCGACGCCTGTCCGCCCGTTCTTACCCAAGTGCGCAAGCCGCAAGAGCACGTGGGCCAGCCGTTGTTCCGCACAGCAGGTCAGCAGGTCCGCCACGTGCTCGCGATAGTTCTTGATGTTGGACAGTAGATGGGCCACCAGAGAAATTGAGATCTTATTCTTTTTACGAAGCATCTGGAGCATCTTTGCCTTGTTGATGGTGCGGATGGAACTCGCGGTCAAGGCTACAGCCGTGCACAGACGAAGGGGATAGTCTGCGAGGCAAAGCTCGCCAAAAAAATCACCCACTCCCAGGATTGCAGTAACTGCGGCTGGCCGGTTGTTCCTTCGGGTCGAGAGCCGGACCGCTCCTTTTTGAATGTAGAAGAGCGTCTCCGCAGGCTCACCTTGCCTGTAGATGTATTGCTTATCCCGATAGCTCGAGACCTCGCCGCCCAGGGACGCTCCCGAAGAGAAGTCCCAAAGGTGGGATGCTTTCTGGTTCACGCGCTTCAAAAGTTCCTCCACGCCGGGGCAAGGTGTTTCGAGATGGGAGGGCTAAACTTGCCGGGGGGCTTCAGTATAAGCAACAAAAAAATGCCTGTCTGTTCAAAATGGCACACCTCTAAGATAGCCCCAAAAAGGGGTCTCCGCACTCCAGCTTCCCAGTCACGTTACCGCTAGCGTATCGTGCCAGCGCGGCAGGCATACTCACGAGTAGGCGCGAACCAGTAAGGTATAGCCACGAACGTATACCATAGCCTTGGTTACGTTGAACCCTCCCCAAGTCCACGGTTTCACACTAGCGCAAAGAAAACTGATGTATACTCGCAGTCCATACAACAGAACGCCATTAACAACAAACGGATTAACTCGATACCGTGGGGAGGACCCAAAATGGCGAAGATCGTGAGTCGGTGTTCAGCTGTGACCTCCAACCGGAGTAAGTCGATACCAAGTCGTGCAACAAACTCTGCACATATCTTCCACTGGACAAGCGTGTCCAGGCTGAAACGGGTTGCCTGTGCAAGCCTGCCGCTGGCGGTCTCGCTAAGCTTGCTGGCAAGCGCAATCCCGATCTCTGCGGGAGACGGAAAGCATGGGGCCGAAGTAGAAATAGGAGTGCCGAAGATCCTTGAGTATTCGAGAGTCTATCCGCTTCTGGATGGGCTATTTCAAGATGTGGCGGCAACTCAGTTGGCATCGTTGACGCTGAATCCCAACGCTCCGAACGGCAGCGCCCTCGACGCGTTGCAGCAGGTCTTCCAGTTCCAATTGCAGTACAGTGCGACTGCTGGAATTCAAAACAATCTCGCCGCGCAACAAAGTGCGACGGCCTCGACGTTTGCGTCGTTCCAGAACGCACTCTTGCAGCAACAATCGCAGCTCATCGCGGCCCAATTCATGGCACAGCAGCAGGTTGGCGGTGCCCAGCAGGCGATAGATTCGCTTACCAGTCCCACCACCGATCAGACGGCTGCAGCCAAACAGCGGCTCCAAGTGGCGACCGACAACCTCAATTCCACCACAGCGCAGCTTAGCGCCGTGCAAAACGCACTGGGCAAGAGCCTCACTGCCGGCCCGGGTTTCAGTGCCCCGACTCCGACTCCGCCAACAAACCCGCCCGCGCTGCCGTCTCCTCCGTCGCCTGCGCTTCCTACAGGCCCCAACGGTTTTTCGCCCAATTTTCCTGCAACTAAACAGATGGACAACCAGATCACCCTTCTTTGGGAGCGGCTGGCCCGATTGGTCGAAACCTTGAACCAAGGAAACAATCCTGACGAGAAGTTGTACCTGGTCGAATTCGACACGAACATCATGCCGCACGATCGCAACCACCAGTTGCTCAACATTCGATATCCGTTGGGCGGCTGCGATGGAAAACAGCCTTACGTATTGGATATGTATCCCAGGAACGCCGCGGTCAATGTCCTCAACGAGAAATACAAGGAGACGCGTTTTGGCCTCGGAGCTTTGATTTCTTTTTTCAGCTTTGGTCTGAACGCATCGTATAACCGCGATCACCTGCGGATTTCACAAGCACTAAGCCAGTCTTCCTATATTACCGGTTATGGCGTAGGACAAAGCACCGTAGGCTGGTTGTATGGAATCAGCTTGGGCGATGACTCAATTGCCGCTGGCGTAAGGAGCGTTTACGCCCTGATTGCCGTCCCGAACAAATGCAATGGAGCTCAGATTTCTCCTCCGGTAGTTGAATGGACTAAAGATCCAGCTATGACCGATGGGAAGACACCGAAGGTAGCAAATAAGAATGTTGTAATAGGTTGGGGTTCCAAGCTCTTTTCGGACGAGGAGTCCGCTGCTGCCAGGTGCCCCGCCACGGGGTGCGTCTCGAAAATCATGTACTCGCCTGTGGACTACGGAGCTTCGGATACGCAAGGGCCGGTTATGGTCACAGCAACCTTTGCGCCAGGTACGGCCACGTTAGATAAAGAAGAGATGATTAATGTGAATGGCCGATATCTCCAGCGTGCACGTGACACCTTTGGAAGAGCAGTGGTTGCGACTGGCATCAGCGGAAGCGGTGGAATTTTGGAAACCGGCAGCTTAAGCGTAAATACCTGGTTGCCCGTCAGTTCCACCACCTTTGTGATGAACCTGGATGGTCTCCTGTTCAAGAATAAATTCCCGAATGTCCTGCTGCAGTCTCCCAGAGGTGTAATCGACTTGACGAACAGCTTTGTCCCGAACGCGGAGGTAGTGATTTCCGGTGTCAACTGGGATTGCAGCACAAACTGCGGCTATATTCTTCCTCAGCTTGCTCGGCAGAAACTGTCGGAAGGGAGAATCGCGATCGCACGCTGGGCCGCGTCAGGCCCGCCGGAGGATCCCAACGATCCGAACAGTAAGCGTACGGACCAACTATGCATCACAGTTCTCGAAGGCTCTGCCAACCAGCCGTCAGCTTCGCAGTCTACAACGACCTCCGCCTTGCAGATCCTTACTGATACGGACTTGAATGTTTGGGGATCGCTCCCCAGCGTCATGTTGGACTATAACCTGGACTCAATTGAACGGATATCCCCGATTAGGGATTGCCAGCCTCTCGGAGCACGCTGGGTTTGTAGTGTCGTACAAAGTTGGAGAGACAGAAATATGGTCGTCAGGATTGAGGATTTCGACCACCCCGGTGGGGCTTTCGTGGGCAAGGGCAGCTTGCCGCCCTGCCAGGGTGATCAGTGCGCGAACCCCTTTGTTTGGCGAAATCCGCCGCCGGTGTGGAATGACCCGGATGGTGCCCTGAACGCTTGGACTCTCACATTACCTATGGCAAATCTCCAAGAGAACGACAAGGTAATTTTGAGCAATGCTCAGAAGTGGTCTTTGCCGGCGGAACCTCTCAATTGCAAGGATTCTTCCAAAATCTGCGACGTTCGATTTACCATCCCGAGAAAAGAGTTCAATAACATTAAGGGAACAACCTGGTTGCGCGTCCTCGGATCCGATGGTAAACCTCGTGGTACTCCATCGAACCTGGGACTTCGCTCGGCCATCAGTCCAGTCGTTACGGTGATAAGCCCGGATCAACTGACCTTTACAGGCAGAAATCTCGTCTTCGACAAAATTCAGATTGGAGAGAATGGCAAACCAATGCCGATATTATGCAATGCCGCGGCGGACGCAACGCAATGCTCGCTGGCAAAGTACGACCCTGATGTAAAAGGCTTTCTATACTTCGTTAATTCGTCTTCCATCGTGGCCGTGATACGCTCCTCCGACGGGACGCAGATATTTCACGACCCTGCCGCGATCAAAGCTGCTATGGCAGCCCCGCCCACGGGTGCCGCTGCTCAACAGCCTGTACCTCAACCTGACAAGAAGCCTTCGGTGCCGGTTTCCCAGAGCCAGCCCAATTAGCCCTGTGCTCATCGTGCCGTACGTGGCGGAGATGTTGAGTTGCCCCGCAGCCGGGAGTCCCGAATGCACCTGTAGCAGATCTTCAGATTGCAGCGGCTCTCCCTTCCCCCTTAGCTTGTTTAATCCGATAAAATACACTATCGCGCCTAAAACATACCGTTCGAGGGGAAGTGTTCGGGTCCAAAAGTCCGGTTCTGAGAAGTGTGCATGTCGCTGAAACTCGTTCGCGTTCTGATCTCCTCGAACTCCGTTTCTGGATAGTTTCCAGATTGCCTACAATTCGCCCCAGAATCGTGTTAGGCGCGAACGACTGCGCGGGCGAATTTAAGATTGCGTGGAAATGGATGGCGTGCAGTAGTGAGTTGACCCATTCAACCGCCTTAGAGAGTTTTGGTCAACGACAACTCCGGGCGGTAACCAAATCCGCGTTCCAACCATCGAAAATAGTGATGGTTCGAAAACGAAAAGGTGATTTGTAACGTCTAAGGGTGTTAGGTACTCTAATTTTCCATGAATGGCTTCACTCCAACGAACGCTGCCTGTTGTCGTCAGAAAATGACGGCGAGGGCAGCTGTGTCTTGTATGGGTGAAATGCCAGCTTTGTAAAAAGCCTTTCTATACAAGATTGTAGCCGACCCACCGCCGGAACCCCGGCAGGTGGGTTTTTTGTTTTTGGACGGAGAATTATGGCGCACATAACAGCAGTCGAAGGCTCTGAATGGTCAGCGGCTGCAACCCCCGGCCAGGGAGCGGTACAGCATGCCCCGCGGCGGTTGAATCATCTGCAAGCGCTGGAGGCGGAGAGCATCCATATCCTCCGCGAGGCCGTGGCGGAATTTGCCCGTCCGGTTATGCTGTATTCGATCGGCAAGGATTCCTCGGTCATGCTTCGCCTCGCACAGAAGGCGTTCTTTCCCGGTAAGATTCCTTTCCCTCTGCTGCATATCGACACCAGCTACAAATTCCCGGAGATGATCGAGTTCCGCGACACTTACGCGCGGCAGATTGGCGCTCAGCTTATCGTACACAAGAATCAAGAGGCTCTGGAGGCCGGTGCGAATCCCTTCTCCCTGGGAACACAAAAATGTTGCGGCCTCCTGAAGACCAAATCGCTGCTTGATGCTCTTTCTGAAGGAGGCTTTGACGCTGCGTTCGGCGGCGCCCGGCGGGACGAAGAAAAATCGCGGGCCAAGGAAAGGATTTATTCCTTCCGCGATCCCCTCGGGCAATGGGACCCGAAAAACCAGCGGCCGGAGTTGTGGAACATTTTCAACTCCCGCATCGACAAAGGCGAAAGCATACGCGTTTTTCCGCTTTCGAATTGGACGGAGCTCGACATCTGGCTTTATATCCAGGCGGAAAATATCCCCATTGTCCCGCTCTATTTCGCGAAAGAACGCGAAGTGGTGTTGCGCAACGGCTCGATTGTCCTGGTCCATAACGCAAAGCAACTCTTGCCCGGCGAAAAAACGCAAATGCTCAAGTGCAGGATGCGCTCGCTTGGCTGTGTGTCCTGCACCGGGGCCATCCGTTCGGAAGCGGATTCCATCGCGACAATTATTGAGGAAATGGTTTCGTTCCGGCGTTCCGAGCGCGAGAACCGCGCGATCGACCACGATGAAGAAGGTTCAATGGAGCTCAAGAAACGGGAGGGCTACTTCTAGTGATCGCCACGCGACACGACAAATCACACCGAAGATCCGGGGAACCTCTCGAACAGTACCTCCAGACGGAGCTTCTGCGGTTTACCACCGCGGGAAGCGTCGACGACGGCAAATCCACCCTCATCGGCCGATTGCTACATGACTCGAAAGCAGTCTACGAAGACCAGCTAGCCTCGGTGAAAAAGAGCCGCGTGAATCGTTCCACTGGACCCATCGACTTCTCGCTGCTCACCGACGGTCTTCGCGCGGAGCGCGAGCAAGGCATCACCATCGATGTGGCCTACCGTTATTTCGCCACACCGCGTCGGAAATTCATCATCGCGGACACCCCAGGCCACGAGCAGTACACGCGCAACATGGCCACGGGCGCCTCCACCGCGGACCTCGCCGTGATTCTTGTGGATGCCACGAAGGGCATCCTTCCCCAGACGCGGCGCCACGCGTTCATCGCGTCGCTGCTGGGGATACGCAACGTCCTCGCGGCCGTGAACAAGATGGATCTTGTCGATTTCCGGGAAGACGTGTTTCGGAAACTTGAGCTGGATATTCTCCAGCTTTCCTCCCAACTCGGAATTTCTCACACCCAGTGCGTGCCCATCAGCGCACTTGAGGGAGACAACGTCGTCGACCGCAGCACGCGGACGCATTGGTATCAGGGGCCAACGCTGCTCGAACACCTGGAGACCGTGCCTCTCACCGCGGGCGACGCTCTCGAAAGTTTGCGATTCCCGATCCAAATGGTCATTCGCCCCGATGCCAATTTCCGCGGATTTGCCGGTCGCTTGGCAAGCGGAGTAATTCGCCCCGGTGATGAAGTCCTGGCGCTGCCCTCCAGCAGAAAAACGCGCGTGCGTTCGATCGTCAGCTACGACGGCGACCTTCCGGAGGCGTTCGCGCCTATGTCGGTGACCCTGCAGCTCGAAGATGAAATCGATCTCAGTCGCGGAGACATGTTGGTTTCTCCCGAACATGGCCCGCGAGTCTCGAAGCGATTCCAAGCCATGGTGGTTTGGCTGCACGGAACTCCGATGGAAGTCGGGCGAACGTATCTTGTAAAGCATACCGCCAAGCAAACCAAGATTCGCGCGCTGGGGATTGGCCATCGTGTGAACATCCACACGCTCGAACCGGAATACGCGACGCAGCTCAATATGAACGATATCGCCTCAATCGAAATTGAGGCTCACTCCCCTCTCTTCTTTGATCCTTATAAACGCAATCGTGCGACCGGCAGTTTCATCCTGATCGATGCCGTCTCCAACGCCACCGTAGGCGCTGGCATGATTCAGGAATTTTCCGGTGACCGGCAAAACCAACAGGAACTGGAAATCGCTTCCCCGGAAAGTGCCAACAACAGCGTCAGTGCCGAAGAGAGGTATCAACGCCGTGGACACCGTCCCGCTACCTTTTTGCTTCCGAATCAGCCGGGTCTTGCCACGCGACTGGAGCGCGCCCTCTTCGACCAAGGCTTTGAAGTATTGCACCTGGACGCCCCAGGCACATCGCCCGAAACGCTAGTTGAAATGATTCGTGCAACACAGGCGTTCGGCGCCATTTCCATTTACTCCGGAGACGCTCTCGATCCCGGTGTGATGGAACGACTGTTCACTAAAGCAACCGTGGCACTGTTCGATCTCTCTGCGGAAATCGAAAACGCCAGCGAAGAAGCAATCCTCTGGCGCGCCTTGGCGCTCGCGGATTCTCTGCGAATTGCAAACTCGCGAAATCATCTGGAAGAGGTCAATTAAATGGACGTCGATAAGTTCGCTCTGGAATTGGAAACTCTCGCGCCCGAACAAGCGCTCGAAGCGGTGCTGGCCGCGAACACGAGCACGCGCGTGTGCATTACCAGCAGCTTTCAAGCCGAAGACATGATCGTGACACAGTTCCTAAAGAACCGAATGCCGGATTTGCCGGTGCTGTTTCTCGATACCGGATATCACTTTCCGCAGACTTACGAATACCGCGATCGGATGACCCGGCAGTGGTCGCTCAATCTCGTCAACGTTCTTCCCTCCGAAACGATCGCCGAGCAGGAATCCGCCTTTGGCATTCTCTATCAGAACGAGCCGACCCGCTGCTGCCAGTTGCGCAAGGTCGAACCTCTAATGCGCGCGCTCGAACCGTTTGACGTGTGGTTCACCGGGCTGCGGCGCGAACAATCCCCGACACGCAAGAATTTGAAGAAGCTCGAACTCCACCGACTGCCCACCGGCAGAAATCTTTGGAAAGTAAGCCTGCTCGCCGACTGGAACTGGGAACAAGTGTGGCAGTACGCTAATGCCAACGCCATCCCGCACCTGCCGCAATACGACGAAGGTTATCTGAGCATCGGATGCCAGCCTTGCACGGCTCTCCCTCTCGATCCAAACAATCCAAGGTCCGGCCGCTGGGGCGGAACGAAGCTTGAGTGCGGAATTCATACCTTCTCCACGCAGGTGGGGAAATGAACTTCCTCGTGGGATTCCTGATTGCCGCGGCAGTCGGGTTGACCGGAATTGGCGGTGGCAGCTTCACCGTTTCTGCCCTAGTGCTACTCGCGGGACTAACAGCGGGGGAAGCGGTCGGAACAGCTTTCTTGTTTGCCGGCGTGCTGCGCTTGATCGCTGCCCCGTTCTATTTGGTCGGGAAGCAAATTCATTCGCGCTACCTTTGGCTTCTGCTCTTAGGAGCAGTTCCGGGCCTCTTACTGGGCACTTGGGCGCTTCGCTTATTGAGTCGAGACGCGGGGAATCCGTACGTAATCGTGGTGTTAGGCATTCTCTTGGCGGCGTCATCCAGCGTGACCTTTATCAGGCGAATACAAAATCCGGCGTTTGCCGCGAAAAACCATCGCTGGCTTCCCTGGCTCGCATTGCCCATTGGAGTTGAGTCTGGATTTTCATCCGCAGGCGCTGGGGCGCTGGGAACAGTTCTGCTTCTGAACTATTCCGAAATGACACCCGCGCAAGTGGTGGGAACAGACTTGCTATTTGGGTTGGTATTGGCAGTCATAGGCAGCGCCTTTCACTACAGTTTTGGCTCGATCAGCATGCCGATACTCTTTCAGCTTCTGATAGGCGGAATTCCCGGAGTGGTGTTCGGGTGCTTGCTGGGACGGAAGGTTCCTGCGGACAAGCTGAAGACCGCTGTCGCGATGGTCGCCATCTTTGCAGGGTTACAGCTGGTGTGGACCGGAACCCGCACGCTTGCGGCAAAGCACGCGACCAACACCGCGAAAATCACGGGATCGGCACGTATCGACCACGCGCGCTAGCCAGGGTTTTTGCGAAGGAATATCTCGCTACCGTCAGAGTTGATCAGGCAGCGGCCGTCCTCAATTTTGGAGGCATAGTGCACTGGAGAATCCAATGTGGAACAACGAGAGGCATGGTCACCATGGCCTTTGCCGTGATGGCGGTGCTTGTCCCCAGCGCAAGATCGGAGGACGGTCCGAAGAAAGCTGAATCCACATGCGCAGATCGCGGGAAAAACGGAACGCATGAGAGTCCCGCTGCATTCCAGGACGGCCAAAACAATGGATCAGCCCAGGTGTCAATTGAGAAAGAGAAAGCGAAAAAACGAAATTTCTTTCGTGCATGGCTCGACCTGGGGGAGAAAGTGCAAGCTACGCAACCTGACTGGCTTTCTCCTCTGGCAACGACATCGGGACGCCTGAAACAGGAGTTCCGCTACGATATTTGGGATCAACCTGCCGGCGGTGGGAACAGGAGTTACCAATTCGGTGGGAACAAGGGCCTGGAGTTTATCACCAGTTCACGCACACAGATCTTGATCGGCGTACCGACCTATCTGCTGGTATCTCCAAATGGTCCGCCTGGTGGATTCGGTGACCTGCCCGTGATGTTGAAATTCCGCATTTCTTCGGCGGAGCGCACAGAAGGCAATTATTTGGTGACCTTTTTATTGGCGGCGACTGCGCCGACGGGCTCGCGTCGCTACGGGGCAGGCGATGCTGTGATCACGCCTACAATGGCGTTCGGCAAAGGCTGGGGGCGATTTGACGTGCAGTCGACCCTGGGCGTCAACCTGCCTGCAGGAGACACGGCAAGTTGGGTAGACAAGTGCTGTGGAACACGGCGTTCCAGTATCGGGCGGCATGGAAACTTTGGCCCGAACTGGAAGCGAACTCCACATTCTACACAACGGGAAAATATGCGGGCGAGACGCAAATGTTCCTGACCCCCGGACTTGGATTTGGACGCGCACACCTCGCGGGGCGATTTCGGGTGTCTTCCGTGGCGGGTGTGCAAATCGCGGCGACCCAGTTTCATACCTACAATCATCGTTTGATGCTTTCGACGCGCGTCTCGTTCTGAGCACAACTCTGGACGACGCCGCTGATTGTGTTCACTCAAGTCCTGATAAACGGGCAACCCGAAGCTATTCCGGGCCACAAGTCCGGTTGTGGGCCGTGACCACGGCCTCAGGTGTCTTCCAGTCCGAGGTTGTCGTTCACTGCGTGGTCGAGTTTCTGCTTGCAGCCAAGATAGAGCTCCGTTGTCTGCACCGAAGCGTGCCCCAGCAGAAACTGAATCTGCTCAAGTTCTCCACCCGCCAAATGGCATAACCGTGCGCAAGTGCGGCGTAAGTCATGAGGAGCAAGATCCTTGATGCCGGCACGCTTCGCGGCCGCTTTCACCACGTGCCAGATCGCCTTGGCCGTGATTCTATCCCCCCAAATTTTACACAGTCGACGTACTCGTCGGAAGATCGCGCCACCATTGATGGCAGCAGCCAGGGTCCACTCATCGACCGCGCGTTTCGCCCACACTGGAACCGGAACTGTACGGATGTGCTTTCCTTTGCCAACCAGGTCGGCGATTACCCAGTGCTCCTCACGGACCTGGAAATCTTCCGGCCTGAGCCCAACCACTTCGGCCCGTCGCAGGCCGCATCCAATGAGCAGCGCCAGAATCGCCCGATCACGCTTGCCTCGGAGGCTGTCTGACGGTGGTTTGCCGAGCAAAGTCCTGGACTGATCGACAGTCAACCAGTTGCCAATCCGGACGCCCAGACGCTTTGCCCCTCTGACGCGGCGGATTCCGGCAGCCAGTTAGGGGCTCAGAAGGCCAGTATCGGAGGCTTCATAAGCGAGCCGCCTCACAGCGGCTAAGCGCACGTTGATGGTGGAGGGTGCGAGGTTCTTCTGTTCGAGGAAAAACCGGTAGCGAAGGACGACTGTTCGGTTGAAGGCCAAACGGGGTTCGGAGCAGTACCACCCGATGAATTCCTCGATGGCATGACCGTATGATTCTTGCGAACTGGCCGCTGCGAGCGAGTGAAGAACCGCATTCTTCGACTGTTCCAAGTCGGGCAGCCGAAGTATTGCTTTAGCCTTTGAGCGTTTTGACATCTTTCGATGTGCCATACTGGCGGCCTCCCGCGCCGCGGGCAGTATGGTCATTCAACTGGAGGCTGATGGTCTTGATCCCCGTTTCCGGCCAGTGACCGGCACTTTTCCGAGTACGCAACAAATCGAGACTTAGCTTCTTCACGGATAATCTGCGATTTTTAGGGCTGTCGGGGCAGGCCGATGAGCAGCGTTTTCACTGTTCAGCGGAGACACCCGGACGGATTCTCGCTCAGAAGCAGAAACCGCCCGGGCTGCCAGGTTATTGGGGGAGATTTGCCTGCAACTTCGTCAGAAAATCGCGGTGCGCTTTTTCGAGCGCGTCCACGGATTTGAGATGGTCTTCCATCTGGTCAACCTCGGCTTCTGTCTTGACGCCGATTTTTTCGAGGGCTTCGGCGGTTTCGTGGAAGCTCTTGAGCAGTTCGTGGATAAGTTCCGGATAGCTGTCGGCGTGGCGCTTACGCTTGCCGAAATCGTCGATGAACTCCTGGGATTCCTTGACGATGAAGGCCGCAGGGTGGAGTCCCTTGAGCGCGGGCACGGTCGAATAGAGTTGTTTTTGCCAACGGACCATCTGCAAAACGTCGGCGGGGTCGCCTTTTTCGAGTTGGACCATGGTGATGTTGGAATCGAGCTTGTTCATGAGCGAAGCGTGTGCGACGGAAGCATCTTCGACCTTGCCGGAGGCGACCGCCGCTGCGAGTTGGCTGTACGCCGCTTGATCGCCGAAGGGATCGCTGCCGTGTTGGATCTTGATGAGATCGTTGACGGCGACTTCGACAGGCTTCAGGTGAGCTTTTAGAAAGTCCATGTAGGTGCCTTCGCTGATTTCTTTTTCGCGCAGGAGTTTTTCGGCCTGGGCGGCTTCGTCCTTGGCGACTTGCATCTTGTATATGGCGGCGACGCGGGTGAAGGCGGAGCGGTGGAGCTCGACGTTGGCGCGGGCGACATCGGGCATTTCGGCTAGGCGCGGGCCAATGGTAAACCCATTCACGGGAAGGTTGTTCTGATACTCAGTGAAATTGATTGGGAAGTATTCTCCCGGCTTTCCGGCAGGCGCGGCAAAGTTTGTGCACACCCAGCGGTTTTCTCCCGGAAGAAGATTATTGAGGGAGAGGTTGCCGGTGGGTTCGCGGGCGGCGAAGGATTCTTTGCCGCCGCTACCGACGGGCTGGACAGAGATTGTTTTCAGGCGGCGGAAGGTTTCGATAGGAACCTCGTAGCGAAGATTCACGTCGCGCGGAACGAGCGCAGCGTTGTGGACTATCGCGCAGGACGTTGGAAACATGCCGGCGCCACGCGCAGGCGTTGTAGTGAGGCCCATATTGCGCTGGGCTTTGTTATTGTCGTCGACGATCCGCGTGTCGGTGCCGGTGGTCCAGCCGGGGGCCTGGCCGACGAGGCTCGGGGGGACGAAGGGGTCGTTGGGACCAGTGATTTCGACGGCGAGGCAAAGGTGATTGCCGGCGATGGAGGCGAGGTGCCAGTGGTTGGCAGGTGTGATGTGCGGGCCAACGTCTCCGGAAGTGAAAGAGACGGCGGGATCACCGGCATCGAGAGCCACGTCGGGATCGATAGAGCCGTTGTCCTCGAAATTACTGCCCGTGCCGAATTTAGATACGAGGAAGTGAGCGGTGACGGTAGCCGCGGCTCCGCCGGAATTGCGGCGAATGCGGGCGAAGGCCCAGTTGTCGCCAACGGTGCCAGAGCCGTTGCCGGCGTCTTCGTTGGCGGGCTGATCGTTGGGGAAGGGGCTGCCATCGAGCGTGCCACGGCGGTTCCAGACGTCCGAGGTGGCGTAGAAGACGGGATGCGTGGAGGGCTCGGCGCCGTTGTCACCGCTGGTGGGGCTGTCCGTCCAGTCGCGGACATAGAAGTCATCGCCGGCAGCTTCTTCGGTGACATGGAAGAAGAAGGGATCAACGCTGTTGCCAACGGCCATGGTATGGGCGGAGTCCGCGAAATACTTTCCAGCGTTGTCGGTGAAGCGCTGGAAGGTGACGCCTTGAGGGAAATTCGTGGCGGTGGAAGTGGCGTAGGCGTTGTAGCCGGAGAAGATGCCGTAGAAATCCTTGCCTACAGCCTGGAGATGATCGTAGTCGCCAATGGTGGGTTGCTCCCCAGGACTGGCGATAAGATCTGGCAGATTGCCGAGGGTAAGGTCGGACCAGTTGTTCCCGAAATTGCTGGAGGTTTGGAGGTGGGTTTCCCAGCAAGCGGTGGCGGTGCCTTTGGCGTTGCAGGTGCCAGGCGTGACGAGCTGCTGATAGAGGACGCCGACGACGCCGCGAATGTTGACGGCGAGTGCGGGATTGGTGGCGTTGTTGATGGTAAGGACGTTGGTCCAACTGCCGCTGGCACCGCCGCTGCCGGAGCGCGCCACATTCAGAGAGTAGTTCGTGCCGCTGGTGCCGGTGCCCCAGGCGACGTAGACGATCTTGCTGTTGCGGGGATCGAGGGCGATGGAGAGCATGCTGCCGATGCGTTCCGTGCCGAGATCCGCATAGCCGGTGGACTTATTGAAAGGAATGGAAATGCCGGGGGCGACTTTCACGCCGGCTTTGCTGTCGCCGGAATCGAGAAGAGCGGAATAACCGTTGCGGCCCCAACTGTCGTCGCGCGTGAGCACAGCGTCCGCGACTGTGGAAGTGAAACTACAAGTGGTCCAACTGGAAAAGAGGGCGTAGACGGTGCCGTCGGGATGCATGGCGGGACGGATCGGAGGACCGTCGAAGCCACAGGTGGTGCGTACTTCGAGAAGATCTGCGGAGAGGCCAGCGGGAGGGGCAGCGGTGGCAACGTCGAGAGATTGATCGAGAGTGGCTCCTTTGGGATTTTTGGAGGCGTCATTGCTGCCGACGTAGACGCGGTCGTTGCCTGTGCCGCCGGCTGGATCGCCCATGACAGTGGTGGCCTGGGTGTAAGGTTGGTCGCGGACGGTAGTGGATTCGGCGATGTTCTCGAGCACCGTCACGGAGCCGGGCGGGGTGGGGAAAGGAGTTGCGCGGCCCACACCGTACTCAATGGTTACAGGCGACACGGAGATATCGCCGTCGAGCCAGCCGACATAGAGGATGTTGGAAGCATCGGCGAAGCGGAGGGTGATGTCGCAGGTGCCGGGGCAGGTGTTATTGGCGTTAACGGGAATGATGGAGGATTCTGTCCAGGTCTGGCCACCATCCTGGGAAAGAAAGATGGGCACAAGATTAGTAGCGCCGGAAGAATCAAGAGTGAATGCGGTGGCGGCAATCTGGAGAGGATTGGCTGGATTGACGGCGATGTTTGGCTCGCGGTCGTCGTTCACCTCGTTACTGTTGGTTTTCGGGATCAGGTTCACGACGATTACGGTTTGTGCGGAAGCCGTGGAAGCGGCGACGACCAAAAAGAGGGCCGATGCGAGCAGCAAGTTCGATTTCATCAAGGTTTTCTCCTTCACATTGGGGATCGGAATATCGAATTGGGCCGCGGCGTGCGGCTACTGACCGGCTGTGAGCAAGCGCTGGATGCGGTCGCGTTCCGAGGACGGCTGATAATCGAGTGGGCCGACCACCGCGAGTAGCGGCGCGCGTTCCATGGGAAAGAGACCGCCGGGTTTGTATTCGGTGGCGATCCAGATGCCTTGCTGGCCTTCCTTGAGCTTGGGGGAGCGGAACCACATGACGTCGTTACTGTGAGCGAAGAGGAGGGAAACGCGCTTGGCTGCGGAAGGAGGGCCCTTGAGGAGAGACTGCACTTCGACCTCGGCGGTCCACCAATCGGGATCGTGTTCGCTGTTGGTGCGGCCTCCTTCGGCTTGCAACGGGCGAGAAGCTATAACCTTGCCGGCAAACACCATCGCAGAGCTCTGGATGCGCGACTGAAGTTTCCGATCGCTGGTGCGAGCTTGCAGCTCCGCGACCTGCTTTTGGAGGGACTGCGCGTTGACGTCCGCAGTGATGTGGCTAACTTCCTTAAGGGCGACGTTTTCGCCATAGAGCCAGCCGGTGGTGAAGAAAGTGGCAGCGGCGCCCGCTTTGAGGCTGCCGGGTTCCTTCAATTGGATGGTAACAGTAGCGCCTTTCAAATTAATCATGGTCTTTGCGGCGGAGATGACTTCGTCCACGTGCACCAGGATGGTTTGGTTGGAGGCGGGGAGGATTTTCAGATTGGAGGCGCGGGTCTGCTCCACATGGCCTTTGAAGATAACCGTGGACTGGTCGACGAGTTCCTGGGTGACCGGAGTTTGCGGAATCGGAATGACGCGCGGGGACATTGCGAGCAACGAAATACCGCAGAGAGCGAGGATGCATGAGAGTTTTTTCATAGCGGACGACCTCCACATCGTGCTTTGCATCAGGAGGTGGCCGGGCTTCGCTGGGGGACAGTGCGGCTCGCTTCTTGATGGCGAGTTCAAGCCAGGAAATCTGGTTTTGAAAACGAAACGATGACCTTTTTCACCGAAATCGGATTAGCCGGATTAGAAACTCATAAACGGAAGCTGAGTTTAAGTGCAACATATCTAATGGAAGAGATATTGTCAACGGTCTTTTAATACAAGGCTTGAAATATCGATTCTTGTGGCCGAAAAGGTGCCGGGCGAACAGAGGGAAAGTGCGGGGTATGCAGGAAAGTTCGTAAGAGAGGAGCGGGAGAAACAATTGGAGGCGAACAACAGATCCCTCACCCCGCAAAAAAGCGCTCTTCGCGAAATATGATCAAGGCAAGCGAGGATTTACGGACCACCCGAAAGCTATTCCGGGCCAGAAGTCCGGTTCGGGGAACGTCGTGGTGCTCAATGCCGCTCGCGCTGCGATCTCCTGAAGTGCCGTTTCGGGGAGCACTTTGCTGCTACGCGACAATTGGCGCTTGCGCGACCCCGGCGAGGCCAAACACGCGCCGATAGCGCTCAATTTCTTCGGAGGGACCCAACGCTTTTTGAAAGTTGTCGGAAAGCTTCACTGCCGGCTTGCCATCGGCGTCGTTGAGTTTGCACACCAGGTTTACCGGATGGAAGCTGCTTCCGCCCTGAGGATTGCAGTTGCGGAAATCATTGGTCAGCAACGTGCCCCAACCCGCGCTGAAACGGATGCGCCGTTCAGGAATCCATTTCCCCGCATCGAGGAAGTCGCTTGCTTGCCTAAAATCAGGAGGAGAAGCGCCGTTGCGAATCTTCCCGGAAAAACTGGCATGCAATCCCAGAATAGCGTCCACATCGAGAGAATCGGAAGCAATGAATAGTTTTTGCCGCGGATCACGGTTTCTCTGATTCAGCCACGCAATGTATTCTTCACCCGCAAGGAAAGGATCTTTGCTGTCCGCGCGCTGCCCCGTCCAGTCCGCCGCCCAATCCGGAGCGCTGCGGAGAAACTGGGTCGTGCCAAAAGTATCTGGCAGCAGAATAAGCAACTCGCCTTGGTAGGTCTGCTGCCAGAGCTCCAGCAAGCGGTATTGCGCGGTCTTCAGTTCTTCGTCGTCCTTGGCCATCGCTGCCAAGGCCATGGGCAATTCATGCGCGTTTGTGCCGATCGCTTCCAAGTCGTGTTTATATGCGAGATAGGTATTCGAGGTTCCTGTAAAGCTGCTGCCGAGCACATCGCTCATGGCTTTTACGACGTATTCCTGCCACAAGAAGCTGTGCCGCCGCCGCGTTCCAAAATCGCTCACTCTCAACCCCGGCGTGCCGCGTAGCCGCTCCATTTTTCCCCAGAGTTTGGTCTTGGCGCGGGAATAGAGAATGTCGAGCTCGAATTCGCTGAGACGCTTGAGGCTGGCCCGCGTCTTCAGTTCGCTAATGGCGGCGAGCGCATAAATCTCCCACAGCGTCGTTTCTGTCCAAAGGCCGCGAAATGAGATGGCGAACTGTCCGTCTTGAACAGACAGCTGGTAATCAGAAAGGCGGAAGTCGCGTTCGAGCCACTCGAGGAACGCAGGCTCAAAGATGCCGCGGCGTCCATAGAACGTGTTGCCCGCGAGCCAGATCAGCTCAGACTTATGGAAGCGCAATTTCTTGGTTTGTTCCAACTGGGCGCGAAGCTCCTCGACTTCAATCACATCGGCGAGGCGCAGGTCGGCGGACCGGTTGATAAGCGAAAACGAAGCGGTGGTTTTGGGGAACTGCTTCCAGATGAACTGGAGCATCAGGAGCTTGTAAAAATCGGTGTCGAGCAGAGACCGCGTAATCGGGTCCAACTCCCAGTTGTGGTCATGGGCGCGCCGCGCGAGGTTAATAATCACGATGTCCCCACTTTACCTCACCCGGAACACTCCTCAGCAAGGCTGTCCGGTTGAACCGATCAACTGCGTCGGAGAACTGGGGTGTTACGGAGCGCTGCTCGCGTTCCCATCTCCTCGAACCCCGTTTAGCGTCCGTGACGGGTATTTGTCCGCGAGACAGGAGTTATCTACTTGCGGCCATGGCCGACTAACTAGACCATCCTCGTCAAGATGCTCCGCCGGGCCTCACAATTTTCAATGCGGCCAATGAAAAAGATGCGTTTGCCGCGAGCGTAGCCAAGACTCAAGATGCTGACACTATTGACGGCGGGTTCTTTAGCTATCTCAGGCGACGCCGCGGGCGGAGGTGGTATTTGGACAACGTTCAGCCCACGGACCTTCTGAACGATGTTACGAAAACGGCAGCCAGGAAAGTTTCTCTCTCGATTCGCGATCTTTTGATGCGAAGTTTCCTTGCGGGCGGATTGCTCGCGTATGCCACGTCGCTCGCATTCATTGTGCTCGCACAAAACGTGCCACCTATCGTGGGAGCAATTTTTTCCCCAGTGGGATTTGTAATCCTGGTGTTCCTTGGACTGGAACTGGCAACAGGAAATGTTGCGCTCTTGCCCATGGGATGGGTGGCAGGCGAAGTTTCCTTCTTCGGAACGTTGCGTAACTTGGGCTGGGTCTATCTAGGGACCTTGGCCGGAAGTTTGTTTTACGGCGCGCGGTTCTACCTGGCGGTGACTAATTGCGGCACGAGCGGCAGCGGTGCCGTGGGCGAGTTGATCAAAGCGGCGGCGCAGAAAAGGACCATCGCGTACATGTCCATAGAGCTCCGCGGACGGGAGACGGCCTTCATCAAAGGAGTCCTATGCAACTGGATGGTGACCCTGGTAGCGGTGCTAGCGATGGCTTCGCGTTCCACGATTGACAAAGTAGTGGCGACGTGGCTGCCAATCATGACGTTTTTTGCGCACGGGTATGAGCATTCGATCGTGAACATGTTTTTGATTCCCCCGGGCATTCTGTCCGGTGCCCCCATTTCCCTCAGGCAGTGGTGGGTCTGGAACGAGATTCCAGTCACATGGGGCAATTTGGTCTCCGCTGCATTGCTCACCGGACTTGCGCTCTATGTCACAAACATGCCCAAGGGAACCGCGGCAATAGTGATTCCATTGCGCTCGGACGAAACTGCCAGCGCCGCGGCGAGGCAGACGGCCAAGGCCAACTAGGAAACTCTGAAACTGTTCGCCAAAGAGGAACGGATGGAAGCTAGACAGATCGCTCCTGCTCCCAACGCCGTCGAGGGATATAAGGCAACCATGGATGGAGACGGCCTGCGCATCCTCGAGCACCTGCCGCAGATTATCGAGCGAGGGCCAGAGTCCCTCACGGCGGCGGAGAAGGAACTGTTGAAGTGGGTTGGCGTTTTCTACCGCAGGCCGACGCCGGGCAAATTCATGATGCGAGTCCGCATGCCCAACGGATTCGTCAGGAGCGATCAACTGCGCACGATCGCCGAGCTCTCCCGGCGTCTTGGCAATAGCGTTCTGGATATTACGACGCGGCAGCAAATCGAGCTGCGGGGATTTACTCTCGATAGCATTCCCGCGATCTGGGAGAAACTACGGGGCGTGGACCTTCGCTCGCTCCAGACCGGCATCGACAACGTGCGAAATATCAATGGATGCGCATTGGCCGGGTTGACTCCGCATGAGCTATTTGATGCTTCACCGGTAGTGCACGACTTAGACCGGGTCATCGTCGGAGCCATGGGGAATCCAGAGTTCACAAACCTGCCGCGCAAGCTCAACGTCACGGTCACCGGTTGTCTGGACAACTGCACGCATAATGAGTCGCAGGACATCGCGCTTGTTCCCGCAAAGAAGGGTGAGCGGCTCGGGTTTAACGTGCTGGTGGGCGGAAAGATGGGCTCCGGAGGATTCACCATCGCTTCGCCGCTGAATGTGTTTGTCGAAGTCTACCAGGCGGCAGCGGTTGTCGTGGAACTGATCAAAATTTTCCGTGATCACGGCCCGCGCGAAGCCCGCTCCAAGTGCCGGTTAGCTTTCCTGATTGAAAAATGGGGAGTCCCCAGATTGCGGTTGGAGCTTACCGCGCGCATGGGTTATGAACTCGCCTTTCGAGGCAGAGATATGCGGGGTTCCCATCACGTCGACCACATCGGGATAATTTCGCAAAGACAGGCCGGGCTGGCCGCCGTCGGTCTCTGCGTTCCAACAGGGAGACTGAATCCCGAGCAGATTGACGAACTCGCGCGTCTTGCTGACGGGTATGGCAACGGCGAAATTCGGCTGACGACCGGACAGAATGCAGTTATTCCTAATGTGCCCGCGCGCTATGTGAGGAAACTTTTGAATGAACCACTGCTTAGACAATTCTCGCCTCGTCCCTCTCCCTTTGTGCGCGGCCTGGTTGCCTGCATTGGTACAGACTATTGCAACCTTGCGCTGATCGAAACGAAGAGCCGCGCTCTTGCGCTCTCCGAGGCTCTGCACCAAAAGATCGGTGAAGGAGCGAACCCGCTGACGATTCATTGGTCGGGGTGCCCGGCGGGCTGCGGCAATCACGAAGCTGCCGACGTCGGTCTTCGCGGATTCAAGACCAGAGTTGACGGAAAGCTCGTAGATGCAGTGGCGGTTTACGTGGGGGGCCGCACGGGGGCTCACGCCATTGCCGGCAAAGAGATTCTCGCAACAGTACCGTGCGATGAGTCGTTTGCGGATGTAATCGCAGAGGTCATCCAGTCATCCCGCGCTGAAAGCGAATGCCAGCCGCAAACTCCCGCAAGCGATCCTTTTTTCACTGCCGCGGCAACGGTGGGGCTTGCCTCCTGGCGGGCTTCCTACGCGCCTTCGACCCACGCGGGGTGAAAACAACTTCGCGTGCCCTCCGCATGATTGAACGAGCGCGCATCACTCCCATTTCCGTCGCGGCAGGGGTATTGTGAAGAAGGGAGCCCCCGGGGAATGGCTGTGACGAATTTTCAAGGATTAACCGTCCTGACGCTGGAGAGCCGGCGCGGCCCGGAAATGAGCCGTCTGATTGAAACGTATGGCGGGAAGCCGCTTCTCGCGCCAGCAATGCGTGAGGTACCGCTCACATCCAATCGCGAGGCTTTGAAGTTCGCGGGGGACTTGTTGAGCGGAAAACTCGATGTGGTGGTCTTTCTGACCGGAGTTGGAGCGCGCGCGCTTTCGCAAGTCCTGGAGAGCGTGCATCCTAAGGAGAAGTTTTTCGAGGCGTTGAGAAAAATTGTCGTGATCGCGCGCGGACCGAAACCGGTAGCTGTCCTGCGCGAATGGAAGGTGCCGATCGCGCTGACCGCGCCTGAACCAGATACATGGCGTGAGGTGCTGCAAGCGATTGACGACCACAAACTGGATTTGCGAGACAAACAGGTTGCCGTACAAGAATACGGTGTTTCGAACGCGGAGCTTCTCGATGGCTTGCGCGACCGGGGAGCTCAGGTGGCAGCCGTACCAGTCTACCGATGGGATTTTCCGGAGGACACAGCCCCGTTGCGAGAGGCAGTGGAATCCATCCTGGCAGGCCGAATCGACGTGGTTCTTTTTACGACCGGAGTCCAGGTCACTCACTTGTTCAAAATTGCCGAACAAACGGGGAAGAAGGACAGCCTCAAAGCCGGCTTGGACAAAGTTGTAAAGGCCTCCATTGGGCCTACTACATCCGAAGTTCTGCGAAGTTATGGGCTGTCGATTGATCTGGAGGCTTCTCATCCCAAGATGGGCTTACTGGTAAGAGAGGCGGCGGAACATTCGGAAGCTTTCGTTCGACGGAATGGGTCGCGTTCCAGATGAGTCTGCTCAATGGGCACCCGCTCCGTAACTATCACATTCGCCGAGAATGAGGCCGGTTGGGTTCGCTCGGAACTTAACTGCTAGTTCCGCGAGACCGGCCAGAAGTCCCATTCGAGGCCGTGAACCCTCGGTCAAGCAGCTTCCAGGCCCAAGTTGTCATTCACCGCGTGTCGCGGTTTCTGTTTGCATCCCGGGTAGTGCTCGGTCGTCTGAACCGATGCATGGCCCAGCAAGAACTGAATCTGTTCAAGTTCTCCCCCAGCTAGGTGACAGAGTCGCGCGCAGGTGCGGCGTAAGTCATGCGAAGCGAGATTTTGGATCTCGGCGCGCTTCGCAGCCGCTTTGACAATGTGCCAGATGGCTTTCGGTGTGAAGCTCGGGCCCCATATCTTTCCTAGCCTGCTAACTCGCCAGAAGAAGACACCTGTATCGATACTAGCTGCATGGGTCCACTCATCAACAACGCGCTTCACTCACGCCGGAACTGGCACCGTGCGAATGTGCTTGCCCTTGCCTATCAGGTCGGCGATCACCCAGTGCTCCTCGCGGACCTGAAAATCTTCCAGTCCGAGTCCGACCAGTTCAGCCCGCTGAAGGCCGTATCCAATGAATAGCGCGAGGATCGCTCGATCACGTTTGCCTCGCAGGCCAGCGGCTCGTGGTTCCGCGAGTAAGGTTTTCGACTGCTCGACGGTCAACCAGTTTCCGATCCGAACACCCAGGCGTTTTGCGCCTTTAACGCGACCGATTCCGGCTGCCAATTCGGGACTGAGGAGGCCTGTATCAGCTGCCTCGAATGCGAGTCGTCTCACAGCCGCTAAGCGCACGTTGATTGTCGAAGGCGCCAGGTTCTTCTGTTCGAGAAAGAATCGATAACGAAGTACAACACTACGGTTGAAGGCCAGACGTGGCTCGGAACAGTACCAACTAATGAATTTATCGATGGTGTTTGCATACGATTCTTGCGAACTCGCAGCTGCGAGCGAGTTCAGAACTGCTTTCTTCGACTGTTCCAGGTCGGGTAGCCGAAGTATTGATTTAGCACGAGAGCGCTTGTTTGTCTTTTTCCGACGTCCCATACTGGCGGCCTCCTGCGCCGCGTCCAGTATGGTCATCCACTTAGCAAGCTACGGACCCGAACCCTGTATCTGGCCAGTGAGGCTGGTGAGCCACTCCCCACGCTTGCTAACTATCCTGAGTTAGCCGACTCGAACTCTTTTGTCCTATCTGCGCGAAAAAGGGTGTCCTACTCATAGCAAGCAGTTCGAGATCTGCACTGACGTGTAATTGAAGAAGCCTATGATTCGGCGGAGAGGGCTGCTGAGAAGGAGATGCTTGAAACGATTCGCTCGTTCCCGACACTACCCATCGGAATCTTCGAAGTGGGAAGAAGACGATATGGTATCCAGGCACACTGACGGCTTCTCTCCATTTCTCTGACTAGGATTCAAGGAGTGCGCTATGAAACGGACCTACATTTGGGCAGGGCTGTTACTCTTTGTGACCGCGCTCACGTGCCTTGTGGGATTGCGAGCACCGCAAACGGTGAGGGCGAACTCGATCGTCTTTTCGACCGGGGCGATCAACAACTACGGTGGGAACGGCGATCTGACCCACGATATTGCAGAAGCGAACGACTTTCGGGCGTGGTATCTGCTGAACGGACACACTCCATTTTCCACCTGGACGGACGGGAACGTCTGGGGCTCAGATTTCCGGGACAACGGTAGTCCGAACGATATGGAGCCTAGCGGCGGCAGCGATCGGGCGCAAGTGTATTACTACACCGGGCACGGAACCTGCCCGAGTTCTCAGACGACAACGTCCCCTGTGGATTTTCTGGTGACGCACGGTAATTTTGGGCAGCCTGACTTCACACACATCGTGACGAACTCCGTGTGGGGAAACAACGGCGGGAGGCTTCAGTTCATGTTTATTGACGCAAGCTGTCCAACGGAATTGCCGGAAATCACGCAACTGTTTCCCATCTACGGGGGACTCCACATGGTTACGGGGAATTCCGGGGATACGAATCACGACACGCTGGACAGCGAGGCGCGCGGCAATGAATTTGGACTGCAAACCGTGGGGCTTCCCTTCTTTTTCTTTCCGCAACTTCCGGTGGGTGACGCCTGGATGAACACAGGAATCATCGATGTACAAAGCCAAGTCTGTGCGGTGGCCGCCGCTGCCGGTGACACGCGCGATGATGCAATCAACCGCCGCGAGAACGAATTCGTCACCAGCGGATGGGGCAATCCCTCGAATAACTGGATGGCGTGGAAATGGGTCTGTCTAAATTGAGGCGTGAAAAAGAGCGGAGGAGTAATCATGAACACCAATTTGGGGAAAACGGGATCCTTGCTGTGCGTCGTTGCGTTGGCAATCGGGGCAGGTAGCTGCAACAAGGCGTCATCTTCAGCTGGGACGGACGACAAATCTGGTTTGACGCAAGAAGAGACGGTCTTACGGGAGAAAACGAGGCAGGTTGCCGCGGAAACGCTTGGACTGACACTTACCGGAAAAACCGAGGCGGGGCATTCCGCGAATTTCTCGGGCCTCAGAACGGAAAACTTGACGTTTACGCAGAGGCTCGACAGCAGGACCTACATTGCCTACGACAAAAGATTCTCTCAAATCACGAAGACAGGAATGTACAAAGAGTCTGACGAAGCTTTGTTAAAGCGAAGCGCTGATTTGCTGGAGAGGCTGAAGATTCCACGGAGCGAAGTCGAAACAGAAAAGGTGCTGCAGGAGAAGATGCAGGTCGGCGAGCGGGACCTGAAAAGCGGAAAAGTCCGGCTCGAAGCAGTGGAAGACGGCAAGAAATACGCGCTGACTACGCGGCAAATCGCCGGAGTGCCAGTTTTTTCGTCGCGGGCCATGATTGGCTTGCTGCCGGGCGGGGAGATCGGGTTCCTGGAAGTGCACTGGCCGGAAATTCCGGCGAAAGTCACGGAAGAATCTCAGCGTTATCGCCAGATTGTGGAGAAGAAATGGCGGGCCCCCGAGCGAAAAGGCACTCGCGTGGAGTCGATAACGGCTGGAATCCTGCATTCGCCGGCCGCGGCAACGGCCATGGATTCCTACGCCGTGATTCGAGTGATCTACGCGCCATTGGACAAACGGGTTGGCAAAAAGCCTGTGGAGTATTTCGATGCCGAAGGGAAGCCCATCACCATGCCGCGGACGCTGCTGGAACCGCCGAAAGAGGAACTAAAGACAGAGCGCCCCGCAGCAACAAAGTAGGAACGCGACTACAGGGAGGGCTGTCTAACTCAAGTTCACAACGTCGACGACGGCACTCGGACAGGGTAAACCGCTCGCGTCTTAGACTCACAGTGCGTAAAGCGTTGACACCCGTAGATGCCGCGGACGGCATTGTGGAGCAGCCCTTAGCGCAACGCGGACTTGTTCCGGTTCACGGTGTACTCGGAAACTATCCCGGTCCAGAAGTCCCGTTCGAGGAAACGTGATGTTGTTCTCCCCTGCCAGTGCTCCGATCTCCTCGAACCCCGTTTCTGGACAGTTTCCGGGCAGGTGGCAGCGCTCCGCTGTCCCCTGCTCGGAAGTTTTTCTGCCATTTGGGCGTACATGTTCGGCACTGGTGTGCCAATTCTTCGAAACCCCCCCGACGTCTCGTCCGAGGGAACGAGGTGCCGCTGAATGCTGCTCGCGCTCCGATCTATCAGAACACCGGATAGTAATGGGATCGTCCGCCACTTTTACGACGCCAGCAGCCGGCGTATGGGAGGCTTTCGCAAGAGGCGCAACATGGAAGTACACACCATCGCATGAAACTTGGTAAGCCATTCTTTCCTCTGGTCGACGCCCTTGCGAGGTAAGGCCAGAATCTATGCCTTTACTAGACTGTAGCAGTCGCCGAGGCCCGGGAGGGCGAACGAGCGCCCGCTCCATTCGTTTTTGACCAATTCCTGCGAAGCTCTTCTGCGCGACGGATGACGCGGTCGATCATATCGTGTGAAACAAGCCCGGCAGGTTCAGCGTCCTTGGAGTCACCTGTGGGCGGGATCTCCATCCTCTGCAGCTTTTCGAAGACCGGCTTCATGGCCCTAGCAGGGTTGCGGAGAAACTCCGAGCTGCGGATGCGCGAGAAGATCCAGCCCATGCGCTCCAGCACAGATTGGCGGTCCATGTCTGCAGGGAGCTTTTCGAGCGGGTAATAGCGATCACCATCGCACTCGATGGCCAGGCGTTTGCCGTCGCCCTCGACGACCAGATCGATTCGGAACGTGCCAATCTGCCAGTGCGGGGTGACCCGGTATCCAGCGGTCGCGAGACGCTTCATAACTTCCCGCTCGAAGTTCGATTGCGGGCGCTTTTCCTTCTCTTCCAAGGCGCGCAGGAAGCGCGCAGGATCTTCCGCGTGCTCGATCAATTGACGGCGAAGGTCGTCGGCCTTCAAGTCATTGTGCGGATCGAGCGAATGCACGATCCACATCTGGTCGCGGGCGCGGCTGGCAGCGACATTAAAACGCTGTTTGAAGAGCTCCTGATCCCGAAGAGAAAGAGAACCGCGCTCAGCAGTGTCGACCAGGGAGATGAACACGACGTCGCGTTCGTCACCCTGGAATTGCGCGGCGTTGCCGCAGAGCACGCGATGGAGTTCGTAGCGGTCGGGCGAGACGTGCGCCCGGATGAGGTTGTCAATTTCGATGGCCTGCTCGTCACCAACCAAAGAAACCACACCGAAGCTCAGCGGCTGAGCCGCGCCATTCTTCTTGTATTCGGGTTCTTCCATCGCGGCCGCAAGAAGCGAGGCGATGGTCAGAGCTTCCTGGCGATTGATCTTGCCGTCGCGGCTAGACCCAGAGACGCGATGCGCGACGGTGTGCGGACGCAGATGGACACGGCTCGCGTCGCGCAAGGGCTTGATACGGCCGTCGTAGGAAATCATGTTGCTGAATTGGATGATTTCCGGAACGCACCGGAAATGCTCGACGAGGCAGGTCGTGCCGCCGAACGACTGGCGTGCGAGATCGTAGATTGAGATTTGCCCATCGTAGAGGTCGGAGTTCGGGATTCCCCGGAGGTACTGGAAAATGAGATTTTGAATCACGCCCAAATCCTGTCCGACCGCCGAGGGGCTGACTTGCTCGTGATCGCCGACAACGAGCACCGTCTTGCCCAGGTACAGGGCGACCAGCGCCATTACGTCGCTCTGGCTGGCTTCATCGATGATGACAACGTCGAAGCGGGTGGTGCGCGGGTCGAAGTTTTCGACCACGCGCGAAAGCGGCATGACCCAGACGGGAACGGCCCCGCGACACTCGCTCATTTTTCTTGCCGCTTCGGCGCGCAGCAGGGAGACGCGGATTCCGTGACCCTTGCCAATGCGACGTATGGTGTCGAGCCAGCCGACGAGTGCTTGCCGCTGCCGAGAAGAGGTGCGGCGCGCCTGCGAGGCCCAGGAGCGCTTGTCGATGAGTTCGACAGTCACACGGCGCAGCTGCTCGCGCAGTTTCTCGTTCTTGGCCTGGAGGATTTCGAGGGAAACGCTGGCTCGCCGATCGAGCTCATCGTTAAGCTGGTGCCAGGTCCAGGCGGAGGCGGGGTCGCGAGGCGGCTCGCCTCGGCCATGTACTCCGGCGCGATTGCGAATCGCACCGGCCCAAGCAGGGGCAGCGGTCTCGAGCTTTGCGAGCAAAGCGCGACGCAAGTCGAGGTCCGCTTGCTTGCTCTTTAATTCCAGCAGTCGCTCATACGCTTCTCGATAGCGGCTGGAATCTTCGTCGCCAACCGCGGCCAGAAGCTGGGCTATGACCTTGGATGCTTTTCCCACGCGGGCGGCAAGTTTGAGCCGGCTCTTGAGATCGCGGAATTCTTCCTCCATCTGTAACAGTCGCAGCTTCTTGAATCTGGAATCGAGGATAGGCAGCAGAGCATCGGTCACCGCAAGGTGGATCCGTGTCAACTCTCCGTCAGAACCAACGACCGCGGGTTGCTCAGCGAGAAATTTATCCCAGCGAAAGCCGATGTCTTCCAGTCGCTGCTGCAATGGCAGCCACGTTCGCTCCTGCCAGACGAGGCAGTCTTCGATGGAGTCGCAGTACTGCATCAATGTTTTCTCGACCTCCTCGCCCATTTCACTCGAATGCGGAGTGCCGAGAGTGGCGACCTGACGATCCCAGCGTGAACGGAGATCTTCGCGAAAACTCTTGAGCCGCAAAAGCTGGCGCAAGGCGTGAAAGTGTTCAGGAAGGCGGGGGCGCGCGTCGTTTACTTTAGTCTGTTCAAGGAATTGGCTCCAGGACTTGTGGGTGAATAGTGTGAAGGAGCTCAGCTTCCCGCCGCCTTCGAGATGCGCGAAGATTTCGCCGGCGATGCGTTCCTGTGTCTTGAGGTCGAAGATGTTGGAAGCTTCTGGGCCGTATTTGACGAAGGATTCCTGGGCATTTGCGGCTTCGCGATGAACCAGCCGCACAAAGCTGACCAGGTGATCCCAGGGCTGGCGGTGCACGTCGCCGTATCTGCCGGCGTAAACCGCCGCAAGTTTCCACTTGTCCTTGCCGGAAAGAGGCTCGACAGCCTGTGCCAGAGCGGCAGCTAATGTTTCTATTTCTTCCGGCGAAATTTGCGCCGTATTGGACTCCCACAAATCGGAGCGCAGATCGAGATCCTCCATGCCGAGACGATTGCGCTCACTCACGCCGGCTTCAAACTCTTCTGCTCTGGGAAGATCGTGAAGCTCGGGAAGATGAGCCGAGAGTTCATTCTCGTCATCACGGGAGATCGAAACGCCCGTACGATAGAGGTCGGCGAATTCGCCAGGAGAAAGAGGCAGCGGAGCCACGGCAGCAACGGGGCCGGGGATCCAGCCGTGAGCTTCTTTTTCCTGTACAACCTGGCGAGCGGCGTCGGCGGGCGCCCAAGACTTTCCAGCGATAGAAATTTCCCGATACTCGTCCGCGCGAGCCTCGGTAAGCTGATTATGGATTTCGTCGAGTTTCTTCAAAAGGTCGAGGCGCTCGGATTCCAATTTCTTTGCTTGCATTTCGAGCGAACCCGCGTCGGCCCGGGACAACCGCTCCGCGATGGAGCCCACGGCGCTTTCGAGCTGCTTGCGGCTGTCCAAGTCACTTTCGAGCACGCTTACACAAAGGGGACGCAGCTCAGGAACGATATGGTGGCGCACCATGCGCAGGGCCTTTGTCGTGTGACTTGTGACCAGAACGCTCTTGCCTTGAGCGAGCAAGTGGCCGACAAGATTGCCGATGGTGTGAGTTTTTCCGGTCCCTGGAGGGCCTTGTACCAAGACGCCTCCATTTTCCTCTAGCTGCTGGGCAATACGGATCTGCTCGGGATTGGCGGGTTTGCTGAGCAGGACGTCGCCATCGGCCTGTGAGTGGTTGTTCGAGGAAGGATTCGTGGCCGGCGCGCCAGGCATCGGCGATTCTTCACCGACGATATTGAGAAGCGACCAGGGAATATCTTCACGAGTGCGGAGGTCCGCGAGAATGCCCTCAATCGCGGCGGCAAATCCCAAAGTGCGCGAACGCAAGAAGAGAAGCGGGTCGCGGCCAATGCAGGGGTCGTCGACGTCCAGGTCCGGCGAGTGGTCTTCGAGGAACTCTCCGCGGGGGGATAACTGCACGACAAGGCGCTTCAAAAAGCCGGACGTGGATCCATTGATAAGCGGATGGAAGCCTCCCTCTTCCAATTCCTCGCGGCATCGGCCGATCGCGCGCCCATCCACATCGTTCATCGATTGGAACAAAGCCGAGTAAAGCTCGACGGGATGGTCCGCTTCCGAAAGCGTGAATTCAGGCACGGACGCGTCGAACTGCAACTGCAGACGCTGGAGGAGGATCGGATGATAGATGCCTCCATCCGTGCGACGCCAGCTCAAAATGCCGTCGCCGAGGACAAGGTCCACGCGCTCCGCTTCGCGGTCAATGCGACCGTAGAGCGCGTAAAGGGATTCGAAGAGTTTCATCGCCGCGCGAGCGGGTATTTCCGTTTTCACCCATTCATCGCGCAAGATTTTCCAACGTTCCAGGCTCACGAGCCTAGCCGGATCGTCCGGGAATTTCATATTCCTCTGGTCTGCACGACTCTCCGATTCCGCCAGAGTTTGCTTGACCGTGAAGGCAATCGAAGGGTCGTCCCACCCATCTTCCAGCCATGTGGCAATTTCCTCGGGTGGTTCGGGCGCGCGCGTCAACCGCGGACGCTGCACCTTCAGAACGTAGCTGGCAACGTCATCCGCACTCTGCCTGTTCCCGTTCTTGGTTTTCGAAGAGCTGTCCTTCGCAGCGCCTCGTTGAATCGAGGGATGCTCGGGCAGATCGCGCAGCCAGAAACTCCAAGGCTGTTCGCGAATCTGGCGTTTCGCCGGATTGCGGTGCTGGTTCAGCGCTTCCAAATAGCGGAACACTCGTGTGAGCTTGTCCCGGGCGACGCGGAGTTTTTCGGTATCCATGGTTCGTTGCCCTTTTAGCGGCAAGTCTGGGTCCTGAGGGTGGGTAGCAGGGACTTCAGAATATCAGTGTCGCTTGAATAAGCTCAATGGTACGGCGATAGTACTGGCGGTGTGACCGCGAGCCGGGTCCAAATACAGGTGTGCATTCACAAGGATTGGGTCGCTACTGCTCCATCCGGCGCGGGAGATGATGACACGGGATTCCACTCTCTTGCCGGCCATCGTGCCTGGATCACGATCCACGGAAACTACTGAGGGCCAGAAAGTCCCGTTGTGGGAGGCAAGAAGACAATCTCCCCCCTTTGGACAACGAAGCTCCGCACATTTATAGAATATTTGCTTTGGGCGACAGTTTCTTTCAATTCTGCGTAGATTGGTTTGACAACGGGATGATCTATAAGACGGCTCGTGGTGGATCCTGGTTCCATCCCGAGCCTATTTTTCCGCGGGCTTCTTACCGAGATCCAGCTGGTCCCAAATTGCGCTTTAATGACTTCAGCTTCCGTGTGGTTTTGGCAAGTGACGTAAAGAACTAGCAACTCCAGCGACAACCATTGTCTCGCTGAAACCATTCTTCTTGGTTCGTGCCATCTGTGTTTGGCACAGTGTGCTACTCAGTTCCTTGTTACTCAATTCCTTCGAGTACCTGGTGGAGGTGCTCCTGGCAGCTTGACGATTGTGCCCGGATCGCGGGCCGCTCGGAAACAACCGGGTGACATCCAGACCGGCGACCTCCCGCTGGGAATCGTAGGACCTGCTAAACATCGATGAACGGCGAAATCCGGGCCGTCCACCCCCATTCCTCCTCCACTCAGCAAATAACGCCCCCGTTGTGCGCTCGCTTAGGTCAGGAATGCGAACACAACGGAGCTCTGACTCGCCCGGCCTTCTGATTGTAAATCCCGTCTCCACAAGGGCTTGCGGCCGGAGACTGCCCCGATGCGAACAACAAGAGGAGTTTCTGGATTTGTCTCCGGGCGAGTGCAACAGTCCTCCTAGCTGGGGCAATGCTATCGAGTCTGCGCGGGATGCAAGAGCCATGTTCAGGATATCCGACACAATCCGGCGAACCGAGACTGTGGACGGAGGAATTCTCCTCGACATCCATCACGGCCAGATGTTCTGCCTGAATGTCGTGGGAGCCAAGATCCTCGAATTGATGCAACGGGGATATGACGAATCACGCATCGCCGACGAAATCAGCCATAGCTATGGGGTAAGCAGGGAAGTGGCGCATGCAGATGTCATCGAATTCATCGGGGCTCTGCAAAAGAACCACATTCTGCAGCCCGGCCGTGTCGCCGGCGTTTTCTGAAGATCTTCGGAAAGGAGGGGTCTCATGCCGTCACATCCAGTTGCTAGCGAAGCTTACCGGACGATCATCATCCGGCGCGACGCAACGGAGATTCTGCTTTTGCCGAAAGGCGCCGGCTGGACGTTGCCGCGCGTTGAAATCCTGAAGCAACAACGAGTTGCGGAACAGCTGACCAAAGAAATTCAGAACGTTTGGGGCTTAGAAACCTGCTCGCTTTTTGTGCCGAGTTCGCACTCATCCAGCAGAACGGGAGAGGCGGCTTGCGCCGTCCTGGAGTGCGTGAAACAGAACCAAGCGCCTCCAACGGGAACCTGTTGGATTCCGGCCAACGTTGCCGCAGATGGCAGCGGCACCGAGGACGCCGCCACCATCCGTGATTCTTTGGCGGAGCTTGCTTCCTATACCTCCGGAGAAAAACCAGGGCCCTTCGCGAAGCCCGGCTGGTTGCGGGAACTCTTCCGCTGGGCCTATGAACAAACGGCTCCGCTCGGCGTGCGCCTCACCGGGAACTTCCGGCAATTCAATGCGAGCTCGACCTTCAGCCTCGTGCGGCTCGAGACGGACGGCGCCGCTCTTTGGTTCAAGGCCACCGGAGAACCGAACGCGCATGAGTTGCCGATCACCCTGCTTCTTGCAAGACTTTTTCCCAACCATCTCCCGCGCATCCTCGGCGTGCACCCTTCCTGGAACGGCTGGCTGTCCAGCGAAGCGGAAGGCACACCACTGGACGAACTGACCGATGGCGCTTCCTGGGAGCGCGCTGCGGAAGGGCTGGCCGAATTGCAGATCGCGTCGATCGGCAGAGCCGCGGAACTCGTCGATGGAAGATGCAAGGACCTTCGTCTCCCGTTTGCCGCCAGGCACATCGACCGCTTTGTCACACGCATGGGAGCGTTCATGCGCGTTCAAGAAAAACAATCACCGGCCCCTCTCGCGGGCACGGAACTGCTCTCCCTTGGAGAGGGACTCAAGGAAGCGTTTTCGCTCCTCCAGGGCTTCGGGCTTCCGGACACGCTGGGACATCTCGACTGCAATCCCGGAAACCTGATCGTCTCGCCAGAGCGCTGCGTGTTTCTCGACTGGGCGGAGGGGTGCGTCACGAATCCGGTGATCACCTTCGAATATCTCCGCCGGCACATGGCACGGTGCGGGATCGAGGAACCAGCTGCGGATTCGCGGATCACGGCGGCCTACCTGCGGCCTTGGGCCTCGTTCTTTTCTCCGGACGACGTGCGCCGGGCCATCGCCGCGGCTTCGCCGGTTGCGGTGTTCCTCCATGCGATTGCGGGCGAGACTTGGCGCACGCTAGACCCCAGTTCGAATCCGGCGCTCGCCGCTTATTTCCGGAGCCTGACGCGGCGGATGTACCGGGACGCCGTCGTCGCGGCGGAACGGAGCGAACGATGCCTGAAGTAATGTCGGCTCCTCCGTTTTCCGCCGTCGAGCCGGTCACCGAGATTCTCCACGGGGTAGCCGTAACGGACCCTTACCGCTGGCTCGAAGACCAAAAGTCCCCGCGCACGAGGAAGTGGATTGAAGAACAGAGACAGTTTGCCCGCGCCTGCCTGGATCGCTGCCCCGGCCGCGACCGCATCCGCCAGCGCATTCGAGAGTTTCTGGCGGTTGAGACTTACGATTCGTTGCAGAAAGCCGGTAAACGGTATTTCTTCCGCAAGCGCCTCGCCGACCAGGAGCAGCCAAGTATCTGCATGAGGGAAGGGCCCGATGGAGAAGACCAGCTGCTCATAGACCCCGCCGAACACGGACCTGGGAAATACACCGCCGTGAAACCGCTGCGCGTTTCCTCGGACGGACGGCTACTGCTCTTCGAGGTGAAAGAAGGCGGGGAACGGACAGGAGCATTCAAACTGCTCGAAATCGAGAGCAGGAGAACGCTGCCAGACGTTCTTCCGCGAGGCTATTTGCGCGGTTTTGCATTCGCGCCGGATGGAAAGAGTTTCTGCTATGTCCACGAACCAGCAAACGGGGAAGAACAACCTCGCCGCGCGGCTTTCCGCCACGTTCTCGGAACGGATTTCAGTCAAGACCAGGAGATCTTCTTCGCGGGCGAAGGAGAAAAGGTAAGGCTATGCCTCGTCTCCGATCGGAGCAGGATCGGTTTTCTCGTCTACCGTTTCTCCGAGAAAAAGCGCACGGATTTCTATGTGCAACCGTGGGAGAGCAAGACCGTCCCGGAACTCATCCTTCGAGACGCGGTCTACAGTTTCGGCCCGATGTTCTTTCGAGGAAGAATCCTTGCCATCACCAATCACAATGCACCGAATCTGCGAATCGTGGAGCTGCGGCTTCAGCCCGGCGCCGATCCCGAATGGATGGATCTCATTCCTGAGAGCGACAGCCGCATCCTGCAATGGGCCGTGGCCGGCGACCTCATCGTGGTTCTCTCCGCCAAAACCATGGACCGGCAAATCCGCGTCTTTGATCTCGCAGGGCGAAAGACTCATGAGGTCGCCGTCAACCCGGAGGAGACCTTTCGGATCACAGGCGCAACGCCCGAGAGCGACGAGGTCTTCCTCGAAAGAGAGTCGTTCACGGATCCGGTCCGTATTGTTCGTTATTCCCCAGAGAGAAAAGAGTGCGCGCTATGGGCGAAGAAAACCATTCCCGCCAGCCCGTCCGACGTCAGCCACACGCAGATCTGGTATCGGTCCAAGGACGGAACAAGCATTCCGATGTACCTCGTGGGCCGCAAAGAAGTCCTTGCGGGCGGCTGCCATCCGGCGATCATGACCTCCTATGGCGGATACGGTGTTTCCATGACGCCGCAGTTCAGCGTTTTTGTCGCATTCCTGATCGAGAGAGGTTGTCTCTTCGCCTTACCAAATATCCGGGGTGGGTCGGAGTTCGGATCGGCCTGGCACGAAGCCGCCAAGCGGCGGAACCGCCAGACGGCCTATGACGATTTTCTCGCGGCGGCCGAATGGCTCATCGAGACGGGGCGGACAACGTCATCGAAGCTCGCAATCTTCGGAGGCTCCAATTCCGGGCTGCTGGTTGGCGCGGCCATAACGCAGCGGCCGGAACTCTTCCGCGCGGCCGTGTGCATGGTTCCGATGCTCGACATGCTGCGTTATCACCTCTTCGACAACGCACACGTATGGAGCGAGGAGTTCGGGACGGCGGAAGACCCGGAAGACTTCGAGGCGCTACGGCGCTACTCGCCGTACCACCAGGTGCGGGACGGTGTCTCCTACCCCGCGACGATGATCGTCTCCGGCGACGCCGACCGGAACTGCAATCCGCTGCATGCGCGCAAGATGACGGCAAGACTGCAGGCGGCCAACTCATCCGGCTTACCCATTTTTCTCGACTACAGCCCGCATCGCGGGCATTCGCCGGTGTTGCCTTTGAGCGTGCGTGTGGAGGCACTGACGGACCGGATGGCGTTTCTTTCAGAGCAGCTGCAACTGACGGTGTGAAGCAGAAGTAAAAGGAGCGCTCTTTACCATGTCCCTTCTCGTGTTCAAGGCTTACGGAAAGCTGATCTATTTCGATCTCTACCTCGCGCGCAGAAACTTCTCAGCACTTTACGAAAAGGTGCGGAACTATCCTGTGCAAAAAAATCTGCCAAGCCCTCCATCCGTCGAGGAGATCTGCGCGGCCGTGGACATGGCGTGCATCTGGTACTGGAAGGAAGCGCTCTGCTTGCAGAGGTCGGCGGCAACCGCCTGCCTGCTCAAGGAATTCGGAGTCCCCGCGCAGTTGGTGATCGGTGCGCAGCAGATGCCATTCAAGGCTCATGCCTGGGTAGAAGTCGAGGGCCGGGTGGTGAACGACAAACCATATATGCACGAGATGTACGCGGTGCTCGACCGCTGCTGAATAGGAAGCGACGAAAGAGGAGAGAAGGAGAAATGCTGTGAGCGTCCAGTTTGGAAGGTGGAATATCGACGGACTCCCCGTTGACCGGGGTTACCTGGCAAAGGCTGGTGAAATGCTGGCTCCCTACGGGCCGGACGGGGGAAGTGCAAATATAAAGGATAACGTCGGAATCCTCTACCGAGCCTTCCATACCACCAAGGAGTCGCGGAAAGAGACCCAGCCGTGCATCATTCCTTCGGGGGCTGTGCTTACCTGGGACGGTCGGCTCGACAACCGCGAGGATCTCGTCAGCGAACTGAGAGCAGTCTTAACAATCGGCGCGACCGACCTTGCAATCGTCTCAGCGGCCTATGAGGCGTGGGGAACGAAATGCTTTGCCAAACTGATCGGGGACTGGGCGCTTTCGGTGTGGGATCCAATAAGCCGGTCGCTGATTTTGGGCAAGGATCCCATCGGGACGCGGCATCTTTACTACTCGTCCGATGAGAAGCAGATCACCTGGAGCACGATCCTTGATCCGCTGGTGCTTCTGGCAGGGAAGACTTTCACGCTCGAAGAAGAATACATCGCGGGATGGCTGTCGTTCTTCCCAGCGACCCATCTGACTCCCTACGTGGGAATTCATTCCGTCCCACCATCCTCCTTCGTGCGCCTGGCACCGGGTCAGCAGTCGGTCAGCAAGTATTGGGATTTCGATCCGGGAAAAAGAATCCGTTACCGCACCGACGGCGAATACGAAGAGCACTTCCGCCAAGTCTTTGGAGAAGCGGTCCGTCGGAGACTACGTTCAGACCGCCCCATTCTCGCCGAGTTGAGCGGCGGAATGGATTCGTCCTCGATCGTGTGCATGGCTGACATGCTTATTGCCAAGGGAGCCGCCGAAACGCCGAGGCTGGACACGGTGTCCTACTACGACGATTCAGAGCCCAACTGGAATGAACGTCCCTATTTCACTAAAGTCGAAGAAAAGCGAGGCTGCGTCGGCTGCCACATCGACGTTAGCTCTCCACCGCAATCCAGATTCGAAGGTGGTCAGCGCTTTGCAGTCACACCGAACTCCAGCGGCAGCTCCTCCGCACAGTTTGTCGCATGCATGGTCTCACAGGGAAATCGCGTCGTCCTCTCCGGGGTCGGCGGTGACGAGGTCATGGGCGGCGTGCCAACGCCCACTTCGGAACTCGAGAATCTTCTCGCCAGGGGCCAACTCCGGGCGCTCGCACATCAGCTGAAGGTCTGGGCGCTGAACAAGAGAAAGCCTTGGTTTCATCTGCTCTTTGAGGCCGCGCAGAGCTTCTTGCCCCAAGCTCTCGTCCAAGTCCCGAAACGCAAGCGGCCAGCCCCGTGGCTCAATCCGGGATTCGTCAAGCGCAACCGTGCCGCTTTGCAGGGCTACGAGACGAGGCTCAAGCTCTTCGGCCCTCTCCCTGTCTTTCAGGAGAACGTTTCGACGCTGGAGGTAATGCGCAGAGAGCTGGCGTGCGGCGTTCTGCGGTCAGACCCACCGCGTGAGCTGCGTTACTCCTTTCTCGATCGATCCCTGCTGGAATTCGTCTATGCAGTTCCGCGAGAGCAACTTGTTCGCCCCGACCAGCGCCGGTCCCTCATGCGTCGCGCTCTCTCCGGCATTGTCCCCGATGAACTTCTGAACAGAAAACGCAAGGCGTACGTCGCCCGAGCTCCTTTGGCGGCAATCTCAGCCGGCGGGGTTCTATTGACCGAGCTGACGCACTATATGGCCAGCAGCTCCCTCGGGATTGTGGAGGGAGACAAGTTTTTGGAAGCCTTACAGAAGGTTCGTTGCGGTCAGGGGATTTCGACCATCACTGTGATGCGCACGCTTGCTATGGAAGCCTGGTTAAAAAGCCTGAACAGCCAACGACGCCTTTGGAAGGGCGAAGATTCGCGACACTCGCGAGAAGGTTTCACTGAGGCAGCAACTTCGGCTGGGGAATATTAGGGAAATCCGCCGGAAACAAAAGGAATTCGACTCGCAAGAGTCGAATGTTCGTTATGAAAATTAGGAGAAGAAAACATGATTTACAACAAACCAGAAGTGATTGTCCTACACGACGCTGTCAATCTGATCCAGGGGCACGACAAGACCGCTGAGGTCGCTCAAGACGCTGCCCTTCCGCCGACCAGCATTACCGCAACCACGAACGCATACGAGGCTGACGAGTAGTCGCCACGCCCCGGGGCGTCCGCAAGGTCGCGGGCGCCCTGCGCTTATTCTCCAAGGCCACCATGGCAACCTACCAATCGGAAAGGAGGTGAAAAAAATGACGTACAACAAACCAAAGTTAGTCGTTCTGGGCCGCGCCGTCCTGGCCATTCAGAGTGGTCAGAACAAGCCCAACTTCAATCTTGACAACGTTGACGTGAACCATCCAATGAATGCCACGGCAACGGCGTACGAATCAGACGAGTAAACTCCTGCCAGGGGTGCCTGTGTGGACATGGACGCCCCTGGCTTCCCATTTTCCTAAAACGGGCAAGGGGTGGCTACGCATGTCTGGCGAAGCGTCCGGAAACTACTTGGCCGCGGAGCCGGTTGGAAGTGCGGCTGTGCGTTTGAAGAATTATCTGTTGGTGTCTTTCAAGGATCTTGAGGCCAGCACACTTATGGAGGTATCGAGGAGATTGTATGTAGGAATAGCTCCATCCGCCAGCTCAATATGAAATGAGAGACGAAACGTATTGTAGGTTGTGGCGCCTGGGGGGATTTGGTCGCCAACCACGATTCTAGAAACGTCCCACATTGCTCCCGAGCCGGACAGCCCGTTGTCCGCGTTCAGAATGGAAACCTTCCCGACACGCGAACTGATTTGCTTCACCTTGAGACGAATGGGGGTCCAAATCGGCGTGTCTCCCCGATTTCCAAGTCTTAAATCAATTGACAAGGTACCAGTTGCTTTGTTGAAAGACTGCGCTCTGCCATAGAGGAGAACGATCTGTTTGGTGACGTCTTCGTCCAAGGGATCCTGAACTCCGGATTGATTTCCTGCTTGTTCGTGCCTTGCAGTGGGCGAAAGAACAGTCAGAAGGAGTCCTTCGCCCCCCTTCAAGACGTTGGGTGAAAAGGCATAAAATGCGTCGCGAGAAGCGATCAGGCCGCTCGATCGCCAGACAACACCGGTCATAGCTCGCACGTTTAAGCTTACCGTGGCTTCTGCGCCGCTGCTCTCGGGCGGGACATCTCCGGGCTCGTAGGCGACAGTCATGAGGGAGTCGTTGCTGATGGAAACGTCCTTGGGTCTCGACGCGAGTTCGATTGGTGGTTCTGCAGCACCGGAGTCGGTCACAACTGCAAAATGCCAGTTTCCTGAATCTTCCCAGAGAAGGCCCAGAGAGCCATCCTGTTGCTGCGCCAGTGAGACGTGATCTACGCCGCCAGGAAACGCTCCGCCGTTGCTTGGAAGAAGCTTTTTTACCCAGGTTTTGCCACTGTCGCGAGATACGGCCAGCACAATCCGGCACGCTCCTTCTGTTTCTTCGCCGTATGCAACGAGCAAGTCTTCTCTTCGCGCGTCATAGGTTAAGGAGGAACCGTCCAAGTTTAGACATTTCTTCGTGCTGGCTATGACGCTGAAGATGGGTGATGAGGACGGCGACAATCCAGCGCGTTCCAGGCCCAAGTCGTATTCTCGGCCGTTCTGCGTATCCCTGGCCCCGAAGAATAGTGCTGCGACCGTTCCGTCACTGAGGGCAACTGCATGGGATGGGAACACGCCCAGATAGTTACGCTCCCTCATCGTGGCGTCAACGAATGGCCCGGAAACTGTTTTTCCATCAGGTGAAAACTTCAGCAAACCGATCGTGCTCCCCCAATTCCTGTCCACATCGCGCGTCCCGGAATTGTTGTAGAAGGTGAACAAGTTCCCGCTGACTGCGCTTACGGCTGAGGTCGAATAGTCGGCCCAGGCGGTTTTAAACGCCTCAACCCACTGCTGCCCGCCATCAGCTGAAATGAAGAGCCGGGTCGATCCCAAGTGGTGATGCGTGACTCCGTCTATGACCTTCGAGGCCTCCGCTATGAAATAGGCGGTGTCACCTGACCCAAACGCGCAAGACGTTTCGGCGACCCAAGTGCTGTTTCGGTCTTCGAGAGCCACCCGCCAAGACTTTCCTCCATCGGAGGACGCATAGACAAACGCGTAAAGCGCGTTCAGAGCGGCATCCCACCTCGAACCGCACAGAATAAGGTTAAGCGCATTGTCCGGATCCACTTTGACTTCGTACCAGGGATGCCAGCCCCTTCCTACCGTGATCTTCGATTCAATCTGCGCTCTTTGTGCATGGGCGAACGGCGCCGCAGCCAGAGAGCTCATGGCGAATAGCCAAACTAGTGAAATTACGGACCTCGATCCGACAGGAATCATGCAGCCGTCTCCCCGTTCCGCGAACGTTGCCACACGCGCGCTGGGTTGATCGGAACCACCTCAGCTCCTTAGAAGGTTAGTTTCAGAGACAGCTGAAGCGAGCGGGGACCGCCTTCTTGGAAGAGAGCATTCAGCCCACCCAGCCCCTGATTCAACATCTCGCTGGATTGGAGGAAGCTCGAGCCTCCGCCCACAAATGCAAAAGGGTTTGAAAAGTTCGGGTGGTTGAGCAGATTGAAAGCGTCCGCGCGGAACTGGAGGCTGAGACGCTCGGCAATCGGGAACTTGCGCATAAGGGAAAGATCCGCCTGTGTGAAGCCAAAGCCAGGAATGTCATTGCGTCCTTCGGTTCCTTGCCGCGTTGCAGGAGGGATTACAAACGCTGCAGCGTTCAAGATCTGGCCACCCGGAGCGTTTGCGTTCCCAATCCAAAATGGCATTCCGGCCACCAAGTCCGGACGCTGACCTCGCGTGTTCCCGGTGACGACGGTTAGCACGCTCGCATTGAATGGAAAACCGCTTCTCGCAACGACAATCGTGGCAAGCGACCAGTCTCTGCTCAACGCAGCGAGGGGCTTGGGACCCGAAGCGCCAGGAAGAGAATAGGAAACCGAACCGGAGAAACTTTGCCGGACATCAAAATTTGAGGAGCCACGATCGGTTGCGCCTGAGAAGACGAAGTTCGACACAAAGTCCACCGCGTCGTCGGATGCATTGTCGATCGAATGCGACCAAGTGTAGCTGGCCAAAGCCTGGACCCGCGCGGATAGTGGTCTGCGGTACTGCACTTGCAGCGCGTCATAGTCGGAGCTTGCACCGTTTCCAGTCAACTCGAACGTGCTTGAAAAGTTGGAATTGGGCCGGAGAAGGTCGTCCCTCCTGAGAAGCCGACTGCCAGCCTGACCCACGTAAGTCGCCGAAATAGCGTTTCGGCCCCAGAACGACTTTTCCAGTGCCACGTTCCACTGAAACGATCGGGGAAGCTTCATGTCGGGACGGAATCCCGTAACCGCAGGAAAGGGGGGCTGAAGAGAGAAAACAGGAAGGTATGGCGCCACGTTCGTTAGTGGCAGCGGCACGCCCAGAGAGAATTTGCTCGCTAGGTTAGGAAATGCACTGAGGATATCGCCGACCGAACCGAGGCCTTGGTCGTAGTACAAACCCCAGCCAGCCCGCAAAACCAAATCACCCTTGCGAGTCACGCTATACGCAATTCCCACGCGTGGAGCGACATTTGTATATATCGTGCTCCACAAAGGCTTTCCGGCCGGAGCCAAAGCGATTGCCGATGGAGTATCAACATTGTTCCATGCGCTTAATGTAGTGCTGCCTTGCGGGGAAGGAGTAGGACTCAGTTCCCATCGCAGGCCGTAGGTGAGCGACAGCCGGCGACTGACCCTCCAAGAATCCTGCCCATACAACGAAAACCCACGCAGCAAAACCTTGCCCGGAATCTCGGTCGCCGCCGACAAAAACGTAGCCGTTCCTGTGGAAAGAAACGCCTGGACAGTGGGCGCATCAACAAACAGTTGATGTTGAAAGGTGTTCTTGTTGAAGTAAATGGCACGATCATCCATGCCAACCTTCAGTACGTGAGTGCGTTTTGTCACCGAGGCGTCGTCGACAAAGTTGAGTTGCGTCGCCCGGTTCCGTGCGTTCGGCCCGACGCTGTAGAAACCCGATACATCGGACATCCCGAAAAAGAATGCATTGTCGGAACTGGGGAGTGAGCCGAGCAACAGCTTGGGATCAAGCGGCACGGCCCCGCCAAAGGAATCCAGCTTTTCGGAAAAGTCAGAGATCTGACGGGAATAGTTTGCTCGGATCGAATTGGAGATCCGGTTGCTGATCAGCATATTGACTCCGAGAGTCAGCGTCTCCGTGTTCACGTTCGTTGTTGAGACGGTGCTTAGCGGCGTGAGACGTTGCACCAGTTGAGATGGCGCGTGGTTGTATCGGCCAAATAAGTTAAATCGGCCAGTCAACACATGGTCTATGCGTATGCTCGTAGCGTCGAGAGTAGCGCTGTTTGAAAAAGTACCTGTAAATTGAGCGGTCGTTCCGCTCGTGGAGACAGGCCCGTTGGGCTGCGGGTAAGCGTCCAGGAAGGGAGCAAGCGCCGCTGGCGCGCCTGTTCTCGCCGTCGTGGAGGGAACCTCGGTGACCTTGCTGGAGGGAAGTCTTAGGCGAGCACCCTCGTAGGAGATGAAGAAGAAAGTCTTGTTCTTCAGGATCGGCCCACCTAGAAAACCGCCGAAATCATTGTGCCGTTCGGGAGCACGCGGAATCCCGGCCGCATTGCTGAACCAATCATTCGCATCCATTACGTCGTTGCGAAAGTAGTCGTAGGCGCCACCGTGAAATTGATTTGATCCGGATTTAGTGGAGATGCTGACCTGCCCGCCTGGCGCGCGGCCAAATTCCGGTGCAGAGGACGAAGTTTCCACGCGGAATTCCTGCATGGCTTCTACGGACACTAAACTGCTCGTTCCTCCAATCGCACTGAGAGCCTGTAACTGCCCGGTCCCGCTGTTGCCAATCGTGAGCGTCGGAGAGACGCCAAAGTTGGCCGATACACCGTCAACCAAAAAGGTATTCGCGTCCGCTCTCTGTCCAGAGATACTGAACTGGCCAGGTGACAAGCCCGACGTGGGAGCGATGACGACGCCAGGCGTAAGTTGCAGCAGCGTGTTGAAGCTGCGGCCATTCAATGGCAAACTCTCCACGAAGTTGTGATCAATCACCGTGCTCACTGCGGCATTTTCGGTATTCACCAAGGGGGTACCACCACTCACCGTTACAATTTCCGAGGCAGCGCCAATCGGCAGCGTAAAGTTGATCGCCAGCGCATCCTGAACATGAATGACGATGTCCGGCTTAATTATCGTCTTGAATCCGCTGTTTGACACTTGGATGCGATACGGTCCCGGCGGAAGGTTGGGAACGACGTAAATTCCTTCTCCGTTCGTCCTAGTGGTGTACTGAACTCCCGTAGCATCGTTCACGACTACAACTTCGGCCCCGACAATTGCCGCTCCGGAGGGGTCGAGGACCAGGCCGTTGATTGTCGCACTCGGGGATTGCGCGACCAGGGTCGCAACAAAGAGCAGAGTGATGATTTGAAGGAAGGCGACCTTGCGCACGCTGTTTCTCCTGGCTAAGCCGGATTTGGACACACCACATCGGTCTACGCAGGAAAATCGAAGTTTGTACCATCTCTCCTCCATGAGAGATCAACTCCGATTCTTCCGAGCGGTTTGGAGGAGCTCGGACTAGGGGTGGTTCGGTTCGACTTTTAGATAGGCAAAGAGAAGAGGCTTTCCGCTCGGTCTGAGACTTCCACCATTCGGCTCGACAGTCACAAAAACAGCGTCAATCTGATCCAGCTTCTTGGGATCGTCGGATTTCAGCACCCACCGCTTTTTGGCTGCGCTGTCTTCATAGAACACGCCCAGGCTCTTAGCCTGCTGTTTGTCTGCACCTCGGCTGCCCCAGGCCTGAAACGTGCTGGCCCTCTTGAACCCGGTCTGTTGGTCGAGATCATAGGCGTAGAACACCAGAGACTTCCCCCGAGTGTAGAAGACCCGACCATAGGGTTTTTTCGTCTGTCCGTCCTTGGCCACGTCATAAACTTCGGCGATGTACAGTTCCCGCGCGCCCATCAATTCCCGGATGTCCCGGTCGTGAGCCAGCAATTCTTCCTCTTTGTCGAGAGCTTGCTCACGGTCGCGAATCTGACCATGAAGATCCCTGATCTGCGCCTCGAGGCTCTCCGAGCGCGACTGACCTTGTGCGCGTTGCTGCTGCAGGGAAGCGAGTTCCGTTTGCGTCTTGGCGAGCAAAGCCTGCGCGGCGGTGAGCTGTTGTGAGAGATTACTCTGCTCCTGCGCGACCTTCTTCTTGTCCGCAGCTTGGTCCTGGAGCGTCTGCTGCAAATTGAGTTCGAGAGCGGCTTGGACACTCTTTGCTTCGCTCAGCGTCGCGGATTGGGCCACCATCTGACGCTTCAGTTCCGCAATCATGTGATCCCGATCGGCGAGCTGCGCTTTCATGGAATCGCGCTCGTGCCCGAGGTCGCTCATCTGCTGTTCGAGCGCGTCCATTCGGCTGTCAGTGATATTGGATCTCGCGCGATCCGCTTCCAGCGCTCGCCGCTTGCCGACTTGATAGGAGTAGATGCCCAAGGCAGCGGTAAGTACGATGGCCGCCGCGAAAGGCATCCAGACGTAACTCCAATTCACCGGCAACCGCCGCCGGTCGTTTCGAGGAGTGGGGAAGAGTCCGCTTGTTTGCTCGATCGGGATTCGTTCCGCACCATCGGCTCCGCACCCTTGCAAAGTACAGTGCGATGTCTCTTTCCCGTCTTCCAGCGGAATCGGTTGGGACTCCAAGGAACCAAGAGTGGAGAGCGCGGAGTGGAGCAGAGGCACGCCGATGCTGGCAGCGGCTTCGAATTCGCTCAGCGCCTGCCGACATTCTGCGCATGCAGCAAGATGCGCACGGAGATCCTTCTGTTCTTCCTCCGAAAGTTCGTCCGAGGTTGAGAGGGCGCACAGCTCGAGGAATCGGTCGTGCGGTTCCATCTCCGGCCAACCATCATCTCTCCGATTGTCTGCCCTATCTCGCATGGCTTCTGACTACGGGCACCTTATCTCCGAACATCTGGTTTCGCAACGTATCCAGCGCGCGGTAGTAGTGGTGCCGCACGTTTCCAAAAGGTTGCCCCAACTTTTGAGCGATCTCTGCCAGGGAGTAGCCTTCGAAGAAGTGCAGGCGCAAGGTCTCCCGCTGATCCTCCGAAAGAGCCTTAAGAACTCTGTCAAGACCATTACGCCCAAAGACAGCCTCAGGGGAATAATCGGTCTCTGTGGTCGGTGTTCCGACCAGGGGCGTGGCATGGCGTCCAAGCTCCACCTGGGAATAGAAACGGCGATGGGCAAGATGACGGCGCCGTTCGATGGCCCGGTGGTAAGCCATCTGCACAATCCAAGAGCGGGCGGTACTCTTTGAGCTGTCGAAGATGGCGCACTTCCGCTGAATGAAGATGAACAAGTCCTGAACGAGATCTTCCGCTTCGGTATCGTCTCGAAGGATACGAGCTGCTACTTGCCGAATGACCCGTGCATAGCGTTGAAATAAGCAGCCCAGGGCTTCTTGTTCACCGGCTTGAAGACGCCCAAGAAGGACTTCGTCGGTTAGGGAGTCAAAGGCAGAGGTAGCGCCTTCCTTCGCACCGCATTTCAACGTGAGAGGTAGCGGGACCAATCGAGCCGTGAAAAAGGTGTTCACGGCTTGTGCCTCGCGGCTCCACTACCCTCCGGCTGTTTGACGGCCGGCCGAATCCTGTACTGCAGCAACCGCTCGGTCGAACCGGCTACCTTAAGCTGTTCGAAAGCCCATTCCAACAGGGTAGCTCCGATGTTCCCGAGGGATCGGCGCTCCCTGGTGGCAAATTGCCATAATTCAGCACGGAGTGCTGGATTGACCCGTACAGTGACCGATGCTTTCCACTCACCCATGAACGCCCTTATTTACTGTTCAACGACGCAATAAACAAGCAATCGAGGCAATGCTTTGATTGCTGCGACTCGCGCTTTTCGTTGCAGTCGCACGGAGAAAACTGCGGGTGAGGAAACGGTCGAAATCAGAGATTTATAAGTCGTCCGCAAAAACCCGAGGTGAGAAGGCAGTGACTGATCAGGGTACGGGAGGACCCATTTTTCAGACTGTCTTGGCGACTAGCTCAATTCGCGGGTTTTGTTTGCTTTTCTAAAGCAGTTCGCCAGGTCCGGAAGCGAAATTCGTCGGCGCGTTCACGCGCGGCCATCGTTTCGGTAAAATCGGCATTCAATCCGGCCCGGACTTCTTCAAGGCGAATGGCGTACGCTCTGAGTTCTCGACGGGAACGAATCAACTGCAACTCCAGTCGATCGAGCACACGAATCAGTCGATCCATGCTTTGATTCCATAGGACGATCTCTATGTAGGCGTCGGTTTTGGTCATTCCTGCTCCAACGGCTGTTGCTCAGGATCTTGCTCTTGGTTTCGCCGGTCCTTGGTCCCTGGCGATCGGCGTTCGGGGGCTGACTAGACACACGGATGGCGGAGCGGTCCGGAGTCCGATCTCAAGGGACAAACATCCGCCCTGTTTTCAGCTAAGGAGGGGGTTCCGCGACCGGCTCGGGTGGGGAAAGAGCCGGGGAATTAGGGCAGCGGGAAAGTTGCGCCCAGAATGGAAAATGGATAACTTCTTCTGCAGCCATCGTTGCACCTCAGACGTGCGACTGTTGGTTAGGGGCGCGTTCGGTGCTCTAACACCAACGCGTCCCGCAAGCTGGTACTACTTACCTCACTTTTTGGCTCTTCTACTCTTCTTTTTCTTTCTTCCGTTCGCGATCTTTGGCAGAAGCTTTCGAACTCGATCAATGTCCCTCTGACTCCAGAGTCGAACCTCAATTCGGCCTACCCGCTGAATCTCGGGGGCGGGCACCTTCTTTGCCGAAATATAGCGATGTAAAGTAATTGCATGAATTCCGAGTTCCTCCGCTGCATCTCGAGTTGACTTCAACTGCTTTCTGTTAATGACCATTAGCAGATAGGCGCTCCTTTGTCAAGCAGAAAATCCAACTGGCAAAAAGTCGCACTGAACTGTCCGAGTTCCCCGCTAGAAAGGGTATCCCAATTCAGCTTCAATTCGAAGCATTGGTAGAGAAGATAGATTTCTGTTTTGTCTCCAGGCTCTAAATCGAAACGTTGTCTTTCCTCACGCGGTCCTTTCACACGAAGGAGTTTTATGCCTATGCGTTGTCCCTACTGCAAGAATAGCCAAACAGAAGTATTCAGAACGAAGTGCCTTCGCAGCAGAACATACCGCTACCGTCGCTGTAAGTTCTGTAAGGCAAAATTTAGGACGCAAGAAAAGCCGGTTCGTTGGGAAGGTGTGGACCGTAGGTGGCCTGGTACAACCCCGAGCCGGAGCGGCTGGAGGAGTCATCGGGTCTCAGCCCTACGCGGAAATTGCGAAGTGGAGTCTTGCGGCTTAGATTTTAGGCAGGCAGGCGCGAGGCGGCACGTGGATCACATCGTCCCAGCAAGACTTATTCGGCGTTTGAGGGCAGGGAATCCGGACCGCTGGGAAAACCTTCAAAGTATCTGTAACATCTGCCACGGATATAAACTTCAAGCCGACCACAAGCTGTGCATGGGAGACAGACTGGGTTACTTTGAGATTCTGCGAGTGAACCACTTTGACGTGGCGCGCGCGGAGCGGGCACTCGCCTTGTTTGGGATTTAGCCTCATTGGAAAAGTGGCCGTGAAAGGGGCCAGCCATTCCGTCCGTCCGCTCCTCGCTTCCCAAGTTTCGGACGTGGGTTCGATTCCCATCGCCCGCTCCATAACTTCTGATGATTCAAATGGCCTTACCTGGCTAAGTTGGTTGAATCCAGCATAAAAACGGTCCGTTTTGGACTGTACTTGGACTGAAGTCCAATCAATTGGACCGAATTCTTTTTTCACTCGGATGAAACCAGAGGAGTCAAGGGTGGGGGTTCGATCCCCACCGCCCCTACCAACTATCCTTATGATAGATGGACATTTAACAAAAACGCGCGGGGGCAAAAAGGGGCAGATTAGTCCAATGACCCGGTTTTTCGACGTAGCTTTTCACCGGCACGAGTGACAACCGGATTACTGAGGCATGGGTTCGATGCTGTGGTAGTGAGCGTTTCGTAAGTACTTGCACGCCAGCCGTTCTTGGGCTAGCTAGCGGTCTTCGTTTTGGATACCCCCAGAGCGAAGGCCCACCGGACTCGTTTGCGATTAGCGCCGCCAGATTTCAATCCACCCAGCGAAGATGCCTGGCCGGGGACACATCTGCCCAATCGTATCTGCGAGGCACTCATGTTTCAATCTGCGAAAAGGTCCCTGGCACAGCGCTCTACAGCCAATTAGGTCGTAGCGCCATTGGCGGCGAGATCGAAGAGTTTCAATCCACGCGCCCTCGCGGGCGCGACCATCGAACCACGTTGCTTCGCCTCCGGCATTGCGGTTTCAATCCACGCACCTTCGTGCGGCAGCCGCCCGTTCCGTAATCGTGACGCTCAATGTCGTTTCAATCCGCGCTCCCGTACAGAGAGCGACATGAGACCGCTCAAAGATAGTTCCCGTCCGAACGGTGTTTCAATCCACGCGCCCGCGCGGGGCGCGACGAATCGCCCAGGGACACCACTTCCGCGCCTTGTCGTTTCAATCCACGCGGCCCCAATGGGGCGCGACAACGTTTCCGTCCTGCTGTGGGTGTTGTTCCCGGCGCTTCAATCCACGGCTCCACAGGGGGCGACAGGTAGATTCGCGAGTATGGCGAAATGATACCGAACTTTCAATCCACACAACCCACGCAAGCTGACACGCGGACTTGGTGTCCGATGAATTCCTACTTAGCGTCGGCCCTTGCTAAGCGTTTTCAGGATTGGAGCTAGGCAAGCGTAAGTGGGCATCGGGGACGTATTGGGGAAGGGCAATGATGCAAGACTTACACAAGAAGTACCTATCGGGCGTATATTATTCCCAACACGTTAGTGTGTGAGTGTGGTGTGCCTCCACGAACCGGTTGTGTGTGAAATGAGTGATAGTGAGCTCCAATCTGGGACTTATGTAGCTCATCTGGATGATGCAGGTAAATTCCAGACGTTGGCAGCGCATTTGGTTTCCGTCTCTGAAATGACAAGTCGTTTCGCGGCGAAAATCGGCCTTGGCGCCGCCGGTGAGCTAATCGGGTTAATGCACGATCTCGGAAAGTACAATCCAGAATTTCAAAATTATCTACGCTCGGCGGTTGGCTTGCTGGATCAAGACCGAGACGAGAGCTACGTTGATCCCCATAAGGCGAAGGGAAAGATTGATCACTCGACCGCAGGTGCACAAGCAATTTGGAGAGAATTCCAGAAAAGCGGGGCCGCCGAGAAAGCAATTGCCGAGTTGCTCGCAATCTGTGTAGCCTCGCATCATTCAGGATTGATCGATTGCCTTGCTGCAGACGGTACGGACCTGCTGTCGAGGAGAATGCAGAAGGCTGAGCCGCTATCGCACCATGATTTAGCCCGGAAGTTGGCAGACCAGGAGATTCTCGGTGGCTTTCAACGCATTCTTCATTCGGGAGACCTAATTTCTTGTGTTCGGGAAATGATCGGGAAACTTTGTGGCCGGAGCGAAACAGAAGTCGTTGTTCGCTTCAAGGTTGGGTTGCTGGTTCGGTATCTTTTCAGCTGCTTGATCGATGCTGATCGCATAGATACGGCGGATTTTGAGCATCCCGCAGCTGCCAATCAGCGCTTATACGGAAACTACGCTGGTTGGCCCATCCTGCTTGAGCGGTTGGAGAAAAAACTCGCGACGTTTCGTTGTGAGGGCCGCATTGATGAGGTACGTCGGGATGTCTCTGATCACTGTCTCCGCGCTGCTGGTAGGGAGCGCGGCATATTTACACTCACAGTGCCTACCGGAGGGGGAAAGACTCTCGCAAGCTTGCGATTCGCATTGAGTCATGCTGGGCAGCACGGAATGGACCGTATTATTTTCGTGATACCGTTCACATCGATTATTGATCAGAATGCTGAAGAGGTTCGCAAGATTCTCGAAGACGAGCAGCAGGGCGTGATTCCTGGGAGCATCGTCCTGGAACACCATTCGAATCTTGCTCCGGCGCGTCAGACGTGGCGCAACAAGATCCTCTCTGAAAACTGGGACGCACCCGTCGTTTTCACAACCAGTGTGCAATTGCTAGAGACGTTGTTTGGAGGGGGCACGCGAGGCGCTCGGCGGATGCACCAGCTGGCCAACTCAGTAATTGTCTTCGACGAAATCCAGGCTCTTCCCGTGCAATGCGTTCATCTATTCAACAACGCGATGAACTTCCTGGTCGAATGCTGCCGCAGCACAATCGTTTTGTGTACCGCCACGCAGCCTCTCCTTGACCAAGTGGATGTGCAGAAAGGCGCGCTCCATTTGAGTTGCCCGGCATCGGAGATCATGCCCAATACCGAGTTGATTTTCCGAGAGTTGGCGAGGGTTGATGTTATGGACCGTCGCAAGCCTGGGGGCTGGACGTTGGAACAGATTGCAGAGCTTGCGTTGGAGGAAGTGAACAGCCGTGGTAGCTGTCTGATTGTCGTTAATACCAAGAGCGCAGCCAAGGAAGTCTATCAGCGGTGCAAGGAAGCTGCCGCCTATTTTCTTCTCTTTCACCTTAGCACCAACATGTGCCCGGCACATCGCAGGGCGCGACTGTCAGAGATACGCAGGCTGCTCGAAGTCGGCTCCCAGGAACGCGTACTCTGTGTCAGTACACAGTTGATCGAGGCTGGAGTGGACGTGGATTTCGGTTCTGTCATTCGCTATACGGCCGGGCTAGATTCCATTGCTCAAGCGGCGGGGCGCTGCAACCGGCATGGGCGAAAACTCAAGGGGCAAGTCCACATCGTCAACCCGGCGGAAGATAAAGCGGAAATGATCCTGGACATCCGGGTTGGGAAGGAGGCGGGAGAACGAGCACTGGAGGAACTAAGAAAGGACGTGATAGCACGGGGCGAAAATGCTTTGTCTCCGGCGGCCATTTCACGCTACTTCCACTACTACTTCTTTGAGCGGCGAAACGAGATGAGCTATCCGGTCAAAGCAGGAACCTTCGGAGTCGAACGCGACGATTCCTTGCTGAACATGCTCTCTGGAAATGTTTTGGCGGTTGCCGCTGCTGGCCAAGCCCCGGCCAATTATCTGCGTCAGTCCTTTATGTCGGCTGGGGAGGCGTTTCAAGCCATTGACGCGCCGAGCCAAGGTGTGATCGTTCCGTATGAAGGCGGCAAAGCTGTCATTGCTGAACTGTGCGCCGCATATGAAGTAGAGAAACGGTTTGAGTTGCTGAAGCAAGCGCAACAGTTTGCTGTTGGGGTGTTCCCGAGCGTGCTGCGACGCCTTCAACAGCAGAACGCGGTTCACGAAGTCCAGGAGGGGGTCGGAATTCTCTACCTTGACTCGCGGTACTACGATAAGGAGTTTGGGTTGTCGGAATATCCTGTCAACTTAATGGAGACGCATTGTGTCTAAGATTCGCAACTCGATTGAATTCAAGACCTGGGGCCGGTATGCGATGTTTACCGACCCTTTGACACGGGTAGGAGGAGAGAAGTGCTCCTATCAAGTTCCCACTTACGAGGCCCTAAAGGGCATTGCCAAATCTGTCTACTGGAAACCGACGTTTATCTGGATTATCGACGAAGTACGGATTATGAAGCGCATTCGCACGCAGACGAAAGGAACGAAACCGCTGAGGTATGGTGGTGGAGGTTATGATCTCTCAATTTACACTTTCCTGACTGGAGATCATGATCCGGTCTTGGGGGTACCGGGTGTTGAGTATCAAGTACGTGCTCATTTTGAGTGGAATGATCACCGTCCAGAACTGAAACAGGACCGCAATGAGCACAAGCACTTCCAGATTGCGCTCCGCATGTTGGAGCGCGGTGGACGGCAAGATATCTTCCTCGGGACGCGTGACTGCCAGGGATACGTAGCCCCCTGCGAGTTTGGTTCAGGCAAAGGAGACTACGATGATTATGGCGAACTTGCATTCGGTGTAATGTTCCATGGGTTCGACTATCCCGACGAGACAGGCCAACACGAGCTCGCGACGCGCTTCTGGAGGCCCACGATGGTTGACGGCGTCATTCGCTTTATTCGCCCGGAAGACTGCCCGATCCGAAAAGTCGTGCACGAAATGACCCCAAAGATTTTCCGCGCCGGGAAGACACTTCTTCAAGCAGACGCTGAAGCCGAAAGGTCAGGGGTCTGAGATGAGCTGGGTCGAAAAACTCTACGAGACATATGAATCTTGTGATGGAGCATCGCAGTTTGAAACAGCGCCGTTGATGCCGATCAGACACGCGGTTCAGCAGGCCCATGTCGAGATTGTCCTCGATTCATCTGGCAATTATTTGAGGGCGAAGATGCTGGCGAAGGAAGAGACGGTTGTTCCGGCGACTGAGGAATCTGCCGGCCGGGTTGGAACTAAGCCGCCCCCGCACCCGCTGTGTGACAAAATCCAGTATTGCGCGGCTGACTATCCAGCCTTTGGCGGGGAGAAAGTGTCGTTCTATGCCGAGTATCTTGAGTTGCTTCGGCGGTGGTGCAACTCGGAATATGCTCAACCGAAAGTCAAGGCTGTTCTTGCATACGTCGAAAAAGGAACGGTAGTGGCAAACCTCGTACGAGAACATCTCCTTTTTTGTGATGCTAAGGGGATGCTACTGACTGAGTGGAAGGCGAATACTCCCACACCCGATATATTCAGGATGCTGTCTCTGAGAAACGGGAAGCGTGACCAAGGCGATGCGTTCGTGCGGTGGAGGGTTGAGATTCCCGGCGACCCGGTCACTTTAGTCTCGGAAGATCCCGATGTGCGGGGAGCCTGGATGCAGTTTGATGCACATGAGAATCCACATCTCGGGTTGTGTATGGTGAGTGGGAAGACGACTCAGTTGGCTAGTAGTCATCCGAAACGATTGCGTCACGCAGCCGACGGAGCAAAGCTGATTTCTTCCAACGACAATACGAACTATACCTTCCGAGGTAGATTCATGGATGGCGAAGAAGTATGTGGCGTGGGATTCGAGATCAGTCAGAAAGCTCACAATGCCCTGCGCTGGCTGATTGCTCGGCAGGGCGAGCACGCCAAGAATGGCGATCAGGTGTTCGTCACATGGTCGATCGGTGGCGAGCAGATTCCTGACCCCATGAAAAATACAGCCCAATTGTTCTTGGATGTGACGGCTGAAGGCAAGTCCGAGGAGCAATATGTTGGTGATGCAGGACAGCTATTTGCTCTTAGGTTGAATAAGCTGATTGCTGGATATGGCGCGAAGCTTGGCAACAGCAGAGGGGTGGTTGTGATGGGCCTCGATTCCGCCAGTCCGGGACGCATGGCTATCACGTTCTACCGTGAATTGACCGGTTCGGAATTCCTGCAGCGAATATTGGACTGGCATTCACGGCACGCGTGGCACCAGAACTTTTCCAAGGAGATGCGTTTTGTCGGGGCGCCAGCTCCGCGGGACATAGCGGAAGTCGCATTTGGGAAAAGACTCGACGATAAACTTCGTAAGTCCACAGTCGAGCGGATTTTGCCCTGCATTGTTGATGGCAAACCTCTGGCTCGCGATCTCGTGGATTCAGTGATTCACCGCTCGTGCAATCGAGTTGGCCTGAAACCTTGGGATTGGGAAAAGTGCCTCGGAGTCGCCTGCGGCCTTTATCGAGGGCAGCGAAAGGAGCAGAACTATCAAATGTCACTAGAAGAAGACCGGACAACAAGGGATTATCTATTCGGGCGCCTGTTGGCGCTCGCCGATTACACCGAACAACAAGCCCTTCGTGTAGCGAAGGAAGAACGTGACACTAATGCGGGCAAGCTGATGCAACGATTTGCGGATCACCCATGTTCTACCTGGCGAAACGTTGAATTAGCTTTGGTGCCCTACAAAGCCCGCCTGCGCGCAAACCGGCCAGGGCAGTTAGTCAAATTAGAGAAACTCCTTGACTCCGTTGTCGGGATGTTTCAGGCGAATGACTTCACCAGCGACGCCAAGCTCTCAGGCGAATTCCTCCTGGGCTTCCATTGCCAGCGTGCCGCGCTTTGGACTAGACAGGATGTGACGCGGGAACCAGCGGTCGGAAATGAGGAAGCAGTTCAAGGAGACGAATCATGACTACGCTACAGAACAAGATTGATTTTGCGGTGGTACTTCGTGTCAAGCACGCCAATCCTAACGGTGACCCCCTCAACGGGAATCGTCCCCGCACTGATTACAGCGGCAATGGGGAAATCAGCGACGTATGTCTCAAGCGTAAGATTCGTGACCGGCTGCAGGAGAACGGCCAAGCCATCTTTGTGCAATCCGACGACCGCAGGAATGACGACGCGAGAAGCCTCAGAGACCGCGCCGACAAGACGTTAGGCAGCAAGTTCGGCTCTCCCGAAACCGCAAAGCTAGCGTGCGCAACATGGTTTGACGTGAGAGCTTTCGGCCAATTGTTCGCTTTGTCGAAGAAGAAGACCAAAGGCAGTGAAGAAGGAGGCGACACCGGAATTTCCATTCCAGTTCGTGGACCGGTGTCTCTGCAAGCGGCATTTAGCGTGCAACCTGTGGATGTAACGAGTACTCAGATCACCAAAAGCGTCAGCGGAGAAGGTGATGGAAGCAAGCGCGGCTCCGACACTATGGGCATGAAGCACCGCGTCGACGATGGCGTCTATACCTTCTTCGGTAGTATGAATCCCCAGCTTGCCGAGAGAACCGGTTTCAGCGACAAAGATGCCGAAGTGATAAAAAACGTGCTTCCAAGGATGTTCGAAAACGACGCGTCCTCAGCGAGGCCCGAAGGCAGCATGGAAGTGCTGAAGGTGATCTGGTGGAAGCACAATTGTAAGTCCGGACAGTTTTCTTCCGCCAAGGTTCATCGCACGTTGACGGTCAAACCGGATGGCAACGTGGAACTGGCTTCGTTGGAAGGGCTGCAGCCCGAGATCATCGATGGGTTCTGATAGCAAAAGCTTGCGCAACTAAAATGTACTCTGAAGAAGACTTACTGCCGATTTCGGCGCTCCAGCACCTGGCTTTCTGTGAGCGGCAATCGGCGCTAATTCATCTGGAAGGCGCTTGGGCAGAGAATCAGCTCACAGCCGAAGGCCGCGTAATGCACGACCGGGCGCATGAGCCTGGCATTGAATCACGTGGCGACATAAGGATTTCCCGAGGGCTTCGATTGCATTCGCTTCGACTCGGACTTTCCGGGATTGCGGACGTAGTGGAGTTTCATCGTTGCGGGCGTCGAAATAGTACAAGCATGAACAACGAGCGGGTGCTACCTGACGGCGTTCGTCTCGCAGGCGTTTCCGGTTTATGGTCTCCTTTCCCGGTTGAGTACAAGCGTGGTCGCCCAAAATCTGGGCCCTTCGACGAAATTCAGCTATGCGCCCAGGCCCTATGCTTGGAAGAGATGCTTGGTGTCGCGGTTCCTATTGCTGCGCTGTTCTATGGTAAGCCGGTGCGCCGTTTCGAAGTGGCCTTGACCACTTCGTTGCGAGAAGAGACAGAGCGCCTCGCAATTCGCGCCCACGAATTGATGCGCTTGGGTGTCACTCCGCCTCCGATTTACGAAAAGAAGTGCGACAGCTGCTCGCTATTCTCTCTGTGCATGCCGAAACTTCTTTCAAAACACCCCACTGTCGAAGACTACATAGTCTCGACCCTCGATGAGCACCAAGGATGAGAAGCCTCCTCAATACGTTGTATGTCACGACTCAAGGTTCGTATCTCTCCCGCGACGGCGAAACCGTCTTGATTCGTGTGGAGAAGGAAACCAAGCTGCGAGTACCGATACATACGCTCGGAGGGATTGTGTGCTTCGGGCAGGTCTCGTGCAGTCCTCCGCTCATGGAATTATGCGGGGAGCGAAATGTCGCCATCTCCTTTCTGAGTGAGCGGGGAAAATTCTACGCGAGGGTCCAGGGACCGGTCTCGGGGAATGTGTTGCTGCGCCGAGAGCAGTATCGCCGTTCCGACGATCTAACTACTTCTGCCAATGTCGCCCGAATGATGGTAATGGGGAAAGTGGCGAATTGCCGGGCAGTCTTGTTGCGTGCTGCAAGGGACTATCCTGATTCTGCCAATGCGCCGACAATCGAAGCCGCAGCGGGCCGACTGGGACATTTGATCAATGACCTTCGGAAGCCACAGCCACTTGATGAAGTTCGCGGCATGGAAGGTGATGGGGCGCGCACATACTTCGGCGTCTTTGACCATCTGATTACGGTGCAGAAAGATGGTTTTTTCTTTCGTGAGCGCAGTCGCCGTCCTCCACTCGACAATCTCAACGGCATGCTTTCCTTTGTCTATACTTTGCTCGTACACGATGCTGCGGCTGCTCTGGAAACTGTCGGTTTGGACCCAGCCGTTGGTTTTCTTCACCGGGATCGGCCTGGCAGGCCGAGTCTGGCACTTGACCTCATGGAGGAGTTCAGGCCCGTTCTCGCTGATCGTGTGGTGCTTTCTCTAATCAATCGGCAGCAGGTGAAGGCCGAGGGCTTTCGTACGACTGAAACAGGGGCAGTCCTGATGGATGACCGTACACGCAAGGAAGTGATTCTGGCATATCAAACGAGAAAACAAGAAGAGATCCTACACCCGTTTTTGGACGAAAGAGTGGAATTCGGTTTGCTGTTGCACATTCAGGCGTTGCTTTTTGCTCGTTTTCTGCGAGGCGACCTAGATGCATATCCGCCGTTCCTTTGGAAGTAGGGTCGAATGCTCGTCCTAGTTACGTATGATGTGAACACAGAGACGAATGAAGGTCGGCAGCGGCTCCGCCATGTTGCCCGCCGATGCCAGAACTACGGCCAGCGTGTCCAGAAATCAGTGTTCGAATGCCTGGTTGACCCGGCCCAGTGGACTGCTCTTCGTCAATTTCTTGTTGACGAAATCGAACCGAAGACAGATAGCTTGCGGTTTTACTTTCTAGGAAAGAATTGGAAAAACCGTGTAGAACATGTCGGTGCGCATCCAGGCTACGATCCGCAAGGCCCCCTAATTGCATGACATGAGACTTCCGCGAACCATAAGCTCCCATGCTTTCCCCGGCAGGTTCGCGGCGTCATGCAAGTACCTTCGGTTCACACTCTTACGAGCTAGTCCGTTTGAGTTGCATAGAGCGGGATCGAAACACCAGCGACCGTTCGCGGCGCACGTACTCTTGGCCTTTCGTTTATAATGACATACGGTGTAAGCGTCGCGCCCCGCGCGGGCGCGTGGATTGAAACTACGTCGTCAATGCAGTCGGTGGCGAGACTGTGGTCGCGCCCCGCGCGGGCGCGTGGATTGAAACACGGGCAGCGACGG